>Ga0233437_1000653_pt1 | contig 75218 bp, 71 predicted proteins | sample SI_122_August201_FD_182714 | JGI IMG/M metagenome (GOLD analysis project Ga0233437, IMG submission 182714) | Seawater microbial communities from Saanich Inlet, British Columbia, Canada - SI_122_August2016_200_MG | ecosystem: Environmental > Aquatic > Marine > Inlet | place: Canada: British... | reverse complement strand
AAAGGAAATGACGGTCAAACAAATTGCCAGACAGATCAGCTATGTGGGGCAAAGAATTGATTCCTCAAGGATTACGGCCTTTGATGCCATCCTCATGGGAAGGCACCCGCACATCCGTTTTAAAACATGCGACAGTGATTTAAAAAAAGTGGATGCCATTATAAAAAAACTAAACCTGTCCCACCTGTGCTTGAAATACCTGGATCAAATGAGTGGCGGAGAGCTTCAAAAAGTCTCAATTGCAAGGGCTCTTGTTCAGCAGACAGGGATACTTCTGCTTGACGAACCCACAAGCAGCCTGGATCTTAAAAATCAAATCCAGATCCTGGAGCTGATTAAAAATATTGTAATCGAGCACCAAATTTCAGCCGTCATGACCATGCATGATCTGAATGCTGCTCTGCGATATGCAGATAAATGTTTACTTTTAAAGGATAAAATAATTTATGGTGCAGGATTGGTCAAAGATATTTCTTCCAAAACCGTCCAGGATGTGTATGGGGTGAATGTTGATATTGTCTATTATAAAGGATTTCCAATCGTTGTTCCCATTGGAAATGAAAAGGCGGCATAATCGTTTTGTAATTGTTCAGCCCGTTAAAAAAAGTTATCCCCAAAGCCCTGTCTGATGGATATTTGCAGGAGGTTAAGCGTTTAGCATCGAAAAAAAATATCCATCAGACAGGGCGATGTCAAGCATAAGAACTGAATAGTTACGAAATGTTTTCGATTTGAACCAGAGCCATAACAGTCTCCTTTTAATATGTTTTTATTTGGAAAATCATTTTTGACCAAAATAATCATTATTAAAAAAAATCCAATTTTTTTAAAGAATGATTCAAGAATTAAGTGCTGCTATACAATAGATATGACTAGTTCAAATAGGACCTGATTACACTTGGAAATAATTTTGAATCCGTATGAGGAAGAAACTGGGCTTTTGTAAATTCTTCCATGAATCGGGTGTTACTTGAGAAATCAACATATGTCATTGAGTTTGATATTTGTATGGATTGTTGACGATATGTGTTTGAAAGCAGTGCCATGTAAGCACCTGCTATTGAACTATTGCCCATGTATTTGAATTTTCCCCTTTCAATATCGGGGAGAAGACCAATTGATATGGCTTTTTCGATATCAAGGTATTGCCCAAACCCACCGGTAATAATCATTTGGCTAACCATTGAAAAATTCATACCTATCTCTTCAAGAAGGACTGTAAAGCCTCCATAAACAGCCGCTTTGCTCAGCGTCAAGCTTTTGATATCTGATTCAGTAAATATAATATCCTCTTCAGTATCAATATTTTTTGCAAACTCAATGATGAACGCCAGCTCATTATTAAAAATTGTCATCCTTGGATGACTGCTGTCTATTCTGAATCGGCCGTCCTGGCCTAGAACGCCTTTCATATGCATTTCAGATAAAAGATCGATCATTCCGGACCCACAGATTCCCCGAGCCGTCTTACCTTCAATTGTTTCGTATTCAGGTTCAAAGGTTTCAGGATCAAGTAATATTTTTTCAACGGCTCCGGTTTCAGCCCGCATTCCCCATCTTATTCCCCCTCCTTCGAAAGCAGGTCCTGCTGAACATGCAGCGGTCATAAGAAATTCATTGTTTCCAAGTACTATTTCTCCGTTGGTACCCACGTCAATGAAAAGTGTCAGGTCATTCGTATTATGAAAACCTGTATAAAGAATACCCGATACGATATCTCCGCCTACATAACCGGCAGGTCCAGGCATAACAAAGACACCGGCATAATGTGCGGCTTTTAACCCAATATGCCCGGCCTTAATAATAGGAAATTCAGTGATGGTCGGAATATAGGGTTCCCTTCTGATATATCGGGCATCAATTCCCAGTAAAAGATGGACCATGGTTGTATTCCCGGATATGGTGATGTTTTCAATATTTTTATGAGTTTGGGCAAGAGATTCAAGCGCTCTCTGGGATAGATTGTTGATGGTTGAAAGTGCCATTTTTTGTAATTTTTTTATACCTTCCTTTTCGGAGCAGACAATACGATTGATTACGTCATCGCCGCAGGAAGCCTGGCTGTTGTGGCCGGATGCCGCACTGAGCACCTCTCCTGTTTGCATATCAACAATGTATACAACAATTGAAGTGGTCCCCAGATCCACTGCCATGCCAAGCGACCTGTCATCCTTGGAGGCAGGACGGACGTCCACAATTTCCGACGAACATTTTTTTTGGAGCACCGAAACCGTCACTTTCCAATTGTCATCTCTTACAGCTTTGGCCAATTGCCTCATTACCCTGATCCCTGAACTCATTTTAGAGGTATCACATCCACCCTGCTTAAGATTTCGTTTCAATCTTTCAAGATCGCTGATAGTATCTTCCATTGTGGGAGGTTCAAGTTGGATGGTATATTTTTTTACCATAGGATCAATATCTACCACAAGACCTGAAAGTTTTTTAGTAGCTTCTTCACCCATCCCGACAGTCTGAAGTTTTTTCTCCAAAGTCTCTTCTGGTATTTTAATAACAAGATTGTCTGTGACTTGTGTCTGGCAGGCAAGAACATATCCTTTTTTTTGTTCTTTATCGCTAAGCAAGGAGGTTTTGTTTTTTTCTATAGTCCCGGATTCAATAATTACCTTGCATTTCCCACAAGACCCCTTGCCGTTGCAGGATGCGTTTACGTATAAATCTGCTTTTTTAGTAGCTTCAAGCAAGTTCGTACCTTTGGGTACACTTATCTTGACATCACCCGGTTGAAATACAATAGAGAATTCTTTTGACCGTATTTCATCCGGCTTGGATTCAAAGTCTTTTGTGGAGATAAAGTGAATGGGACAGGAAGAACGAAATTTACAATAAATATCCGGATCTCGACATACCAGACATTTGTCGCAAAGGTATATATTATGTTTCATACAAAGATAGCTGGTCTGGATTTCAGGGTGGTTGATGCAAGTGCCCATTTTCTTCTCCTAATATGTATTTTTTATACTTCCTATCTATTTTCTAAAGCTTCATTCAGATTTTTTTCAAGAACTGCTTCAGATTGGAGTCCTACCAGCCGTCTGACTTCCCGACCGTCCTGAAAGATGATCAAAGTAGGAATACTTTGCACCATATAATCAGTTGCAAGCGTTCTTTGTGTGTCGATGTCGATCTCCATGATGGTTGCTTTGCCTTCATATCTATTCGCCATTTCCCTGATGACCGGTTCCATTGCTTTGCAAGGTCCACACCAGGAAGCGCTAAAATCGACCAGGACTGTTTTACCCTTTAAATTTGACTGAAATTGTTTTGTGTCCATCATTATCCGTCCTCTCAATTATGTTAAAAATATCCCTTAGCCCTTAGAGAAGACCTATCAAAAACCATGCCTGCATGAAAATTCTTTCATTCGATATTGAATATAACTAAGCTAAATAACACTTAATATTACTTTTATTCGTGTGGTTATTCAAACTGTTTTTATATTTTTCCCAAGAACGCCTCTATCAAGTAACGTTAGGTAACGGTTTTATTGTGTAGATAGCACATCATCAAAAGTAATGTATTCTAAACTCATAGATATCCAGTCAATCTGTTTAAAAATGGTGGCATGTAGTTTGCAATCGCCATATATTCAGATAACTAATAAATTTAAAAGGAAACCTATGAAAGAGGTAATTATTGTTGTCATATTTATCGGTGCCTATATTTTGTTGCAGATGTATATACTACCTAAATTGGGCATATCCACTTGAATGAGAGATTCCTGTCAGGTGACAGACAATAAAAATAAAGAACCTTTACAGTCGATTAAAAAAAAGATTGATACAACAGGGATTGACTGTAACGGTAACGTTACTTAGATTAACAAATAGAAATAATACTATGGGGCTTTAAAAGGAATCAACATGAAGACGCATGAGTTATGGAATGTTCATTTTTTAAACCAAATTCTTGACACCATGGCAGAGGGCTTGTTTACTCTTGATGATAATGGGACTATAACCTCATGGAACAAGTCCATGGAAAAAATAAGCGGCTATCCTGCCCGGGAAGCTGTGGGAAAGGGTTGTGGTCTGCTTCAATGCAGTCGCTGTTATGGTAAAAAATGCCCTGCAGATATCAGCAAATGCGGAGTGATGAGGCATGGAAAAACAGAAACCAAAGAATGCTTTATCCGACATAAAGACGGTCATGACATTCCTGTGATAAAAAATGCCAGATTAGCTACGGATGATGATAAACATGTTCTTGGAATAGTTGAGACAATAACCGATCTCACTGAATTAAAAAAAATCAAACAAACCGCAGAAGACGCCCAGCGAAAATTGAAAAAAGTATACAGGCTCGGTAATATTATTGGTAAAAGTGCTGTGATGCAAAACGTTTTTGATGCTATTAGAGCGGCTGCAGACAGCCAGGCCAATATCCTTATACAGGGCGATAGCGGGACCGGCAAAGAATTAGTCGCAGGTGCTATCCATTATAACAGTCCTAATGCTGAGAAACCAATGATTACCGTAAATTGTTCAGCCCTGTCGGAAGCCCTTCTTGAAAGTGAGCTGTTCGGTCATGTAAAGGGTGCATTTACCGGTGCCCACAGGGATCGGAAAGGAAGATTTGAAGAAGCTGATCAAGGCACAATTTTCCTGGATGAAATCGGTGAGCTTACACCCTATATGCAGGTAAAATTACTACGAGTGCTACAGGAAAGAGAAATTGAACGGGTTGGGGATTCAAAAAGAATTAAAATAAATATCAGAATAATTGCGGCAACACACAAGAATCTTTTCGACTTGACAAGAGAAGGAAAGTTTCGAGAAGACCTCTTTTACCGTCTCAAAGTTTTTCCGATAAATGTACCGCCATTACGAGATCGGCGAGATGATATTCCGTACCTGATAAACCATTTCATCCAAAAGGGCAATAAAAGAGAAAATAAAGAGATATCCAAAGTATCCACTGCCGGAATGAAAAAAATAATGGAGCACTCCTGGCCGGGAAATATCAGGGAACTTGAAAATGCAATTGAACATGCTTTTGTTCTTTGCAACTATAATCAAATTGAATTAGCAGATTTACCAGTGGAACTCAGAGAGACTCAAATGGAAAAAACAGTCAACACTTTTAACCAATATGACAAAACTGATCAGATGAAAAGTAATTATCAGCCCCATTCTTTGACAAGGGAATCCTTGGTTAATTTGCTTGACGATTGCGGTTGGAATAAAGCAGAAGTTGGAAGACGGATTAATAAAAGCAGAACAGCAGTTTGGAAATATATGAAAAAATGGGATATCCCATTACAAAGAAAATTATAAAAAAGTCTTAGCAACTTTTAGAATTGCTAAGGGTTCACTCAAAAATAAGTTACCAATTTTTGCGCGTGACCTTTAGGTTAGGAGTTGAGTCACCTGTTCCGACAGGGCATGGCTGTTGTGGTGACCCCCTGCAAGCGGCATTTGCTTTAACAAATTAAAGCTTTAAAATTATTAAATGGACGCTATTCAAGCATTCTTTCAATATGCGTGATAAGTTTTTCAGTGGTGATGGGTTTAGCAAGGGTCGGACGGCCCTCTATAATTCCTTCTTGAAATTCTGCTTCTGCTTCAGTTACAATTGCCGTTAGAAAAACAATGGGAATGTCTTTAAGATCCTTTTCCTGGGAAATCTTTTTACATATTTCAGTCCCATACATATCCGGCATGACCACATCCAAAATAATTAAATCCGGTTTAAACTCCCGGGCAGCAGACAGCGCCATGCGGCTTTTGCTCTCCGTTTTAACTTCATATTCACCCGTTTTTTCAAGATTTATTTTCACCATCCAGCAAAAAGTCTTCTCATCATCCACAATCAATATCTTTTTTTTTCCCATCTTCATTCTCCCCTGCTAAACCGGATATTCCGGAGTCAAAATTAAAGATTGATTATTGACATAACTGCTTTGTTCTTTTCTTATCCACTATTAAGAGACTGTTTAAACCTTTAGCATCACGATGACTTTGGCGCCGCCCTTTGGTCTGTTTTTTATCTCGATCCTCCCGTCATGCATATCGATGATACGCTTAACAATGGATAAACCCAGGCCTGTCCCTTCCTCCCGCAGCCGGGTGGTAAAGAAAGGATTAAATATTTTGTCTAAATTTTTTGCTTCGATTCCCATACCCGTATCTTTGATTTCAATAATTGCAACGGGGCCCCGGGGTTTTGAATAAGTGCTTATTTTTGCAGGCAAATCAGATTTCAGGTTGGACAAATTTTGGATATATGTTTTAATTATCAGCTTGCCACCCGTGGGCATGGCCTCGGCAGCATTGATAAAAAGATTGATAAACACCTGTTTGAGTTTATTGCGGTCTAAAGCCGCACAAGGGAGTGGATGGTTTAAATCGGTATCAATCTCGATGTGACGGCGTTCAAATTCATGTTTCACCAGCATTAGCGATTCCTCCACAATTGCGTTTAAATTTTGAGGCGAAAGCTCCAATGGCTTGGCGCTGGAGAAGTCAAGTAAATCCTTGACAATCGTATCGGCGCGGTCCACTGCATTTACCATAAAATTTAATGTCTGAGTGACGTTTTCGTCATCCGTTGAAACGGCCTGTGCAAGGTAGTCGATCCCCTGCATGATAATGGCCAGCGGGTTTTTCACCTCATGGGCCACACCACTGGCCAGACGTCCGACCAGCTCCATTTTCGCGGCTTGAATCAACTGGAACTGGGTATCTTTAAGTTTAAGATAGGCCTCTGATAAAGATGCCTGGACCTTTTTGCGTTCTTCGATCTCAGCCTTAAGCTTTATATTGGCCATCATCAGTTCAGTGGTCTGTTCGTGACGTTTGGTAATATCACGCAATGAGGCAAGATAGGCACCTTTGCCTTCCCATTGGGTTTGGGCGATGCGCATTTCCACAATCACCTTATTCCCATCGCTTCGAATGACATCTAGCTCCGTTGACTCCCCTTTGCATACAGGAAATCCGAACAGCTCATCCTCAGCAAATTCTGCTTTCCGATCAAAAAGCAATCTAGCGGCTGGATTTATCAACTTAATGTACCCTTTGTGATCCAAGACAACAATTCCATCCACCACCTTTTCAACGATATTGCGAAAGCTTTCCTTACTGCGCAAAAGCTTTTGCTCTACATCCTGCCGCTTGGCAACTTCGTCCTGCAGCTCCAGCATTTTTTTTTCAAGTTTTTGCACCAGACGTTCGCTGTAAAGTTTAAGAATCTCAGCTTGGGGATCCGGCTCCATTGGTGTACGCTTTGCTTTTTGATCCTGTTTTATTTTGTTAATGACGCCCATTAACTCATCAATACCGGCCGGTTTCTGAATAAAGGCATCTGCTCCTATTTTGTCCGCCAATATCTTATCCTTGGTATCGATATAGGTACCGCTGTATAAAACAAAAAAGACGTCCTTAATTTTTTCATTACCTCTTACTGCCCGGCAGAGCTGATATCCATCCATGATGGGCATTAAAATATCGGAAATGATCATCTCAAAACCTGGGCCTTGCGACGTCTGCAACATGTCAAGGGCTTGGGCCCCGTTACCGGCTGAAAACACCTTGTGGTCAAAGCGTTCAAGTTGCTTTTGCAGCAATTTGAGATTCTGCTTTTCATCATCCACAATTAGTATTTTCATGAGATTTCATGTACCTGTTTATGTGGGAAGTTTTTTAACTGATATTATTAATATTCTGAGTTATAAAAGAATATTTTTTTCATATTGGCTATATGCCAACATGCAGGTTAACAAAGTCAAGAATAAACCTAAATCCACCACCTGATGATTGAGAACCTTATGGCAAATTCAATTCTTCCAAAGCGCTTATTTTTACCCGTTTCACAAAAATTCAAATGCTCATGCTGATACCCGAGGGTAAAAGCTTAATTTAAAAATAGTGAACAAGCCAGGATTGCAAACAACACGCCGGCCACATCTGCCGTTAGGGCTGTCACAAGGGCGTGTCGAATCCTTCTTATCTGAACTGATCCAAAATACACAGCCATCACATAAAATGTGGTTTCTGTTGATCCCTGCAATGTAGAAACCAGAAGCCCTGTATAAGTGTCCGGCCCTATGGACGGGTCATTAATAATAGAGGCCAGGATTGCATAGGCACCAGACCCGGAAAGCGGCCTCATTAAGGCCATGGGCAATGCCTCAGCCGGAAGACCAAAATTGGCTGTAACACTTGAAAGAGCATTTACGATAATCTGCAACCCTCCACTGGCCTTGAGCATGCCTACTGCAACAAGGATGGCAACCATGTAGGGAATAATTCTCAATGCCACCTGGAATCCTTCTTTAGCCCCTTCGACAAAGACCTCATAAATTTGAACCTTTTTAACCAGGCCAAATCCTAAAAATCCAACCATTAAACTGGGTAAAATCCAGGGCGATACGCTCCGTCCAAAAAGTATTGCCACTGGAATAAGGGAAGATAGAATCCCAAGAGCCAGGAGAGTGACCCACAAGGGATATCCATCAGATGCGTCTTTTAGCGTATCATCCGTTGATGAGTCTTTTGCCCCTGTTTCACTATCTTTTATATGGGTGATCTGTTTTTGTGGGAAAAACCTCTGATAAATTTTGGCAGCCATAATGGCAACGCTTGTAGAACCTATGGTGGCAAATAAAGTGGTCGGTAAAATAGCAGCCGGATCAATGGAGCCTGCTGCAGCCCTCAGGGCAATTACACCCGTGGGCAGAAGCGTAACCGAAGATGTATTTATAGCCATGAAAAGTGCCATTGAATTCGTAGCCTCCCCTTTCACGGGATTGAGCCTGTCAAGCTCCTGCATGGCCCTTATGCCAAAGGGGGTGGCTGCATTACCCAGCCCAAGGGCATTAGCCGCAAGGTTTAAAATCATGGCGCCCATGGCAGGGTGATCAGGTGGCACATCCGGAAAGAGCCTGACCATTAAAGGCCTTATCAATTTTGCCAGAATGGTCAGCATTCCACCTGCTTCAGCCACTTTCATCAACCCAAGGAATAGAGCCATCACCCCTACAAGACCGATGGCCAGGTCAACAGCAGCACCAGCAGAATCAATCATTGCCTTTGAAAGGATCTCCATGGGCATCTGATCTGCCTGACCCGGAACAAAAATAATCTGCTGCCATCCAGCATAGATAAAAGCTAAAAAAACAATAATGATAAATATTTTATTCATTTCACCTTTTTCATTTAAAATAATTTCTATTGTTTCCCACGCTTAACATAAGTTCTCCTTTCTTAATAGACCATTTTTTTAAAATATCATAAAAAATGTTCTTGATCATTTCGCATGGATAGCTGCCCCCGGATTTGAAGGAACTATTATTTGAATCTTTTTAAATAAAGATTGCCAAGTGATAATTTGAATTATAAACAAAGAACATTAAAAATATGGAGGCCATTGAACCCTTGAAGTCAAATAACCAGAATACTAAAACCTTCCAAACCAAAAGCCTTTCAAATAAATTTTCAATCCAATTAAATAATCGTGGCGTAAACGAATATACCAAGGTCAGTTTTCCTGTAAAATATGGGCTTTTTTCAAGGTTTGAAACCAGAGATTATATATTTGAATTTAATCTTAATCATGAAATCAGGCATGCGAAATCCAAAAAAAAAGACTGGCTCCATCCATCCGAATGGCTTAAAAGAACCATGGGAAATGACTGGGTCTATTATTCCACTGGTGGTTATTCAGGAGTTTTTGAGGCTCTGGGGGAATATTATCTGCCCAACCTTATGTATCCTACAAATTCACTTCTTGGCGGCAGGCCTTTTAAAGAAAACCAAATAGATTGTATTGTAAAAAATTGGTATCAAATCATATCACAATTACCAGATACAGGTATGCCGGAAAAATTTTCCAGGTGGATTCAATCCATCCGGCAAAAAACCCCTGAAGAATTGCATAAAAAGGCTCAAAAGCTGTTTGAAATATCCGGCTCAAGGGTGACTGTGATGCCGCCAGATGCCCGGCATGTTGATTATAATATAATCCCTTTAACTATTTCTGACGGGTGTCTGTATAAATGCCGGTTTTGCAAAGTAAAAAATAATAAAAAATTCTCAATACGATCCAGACAGGATATTGATAACCAGATCATCCAACTCAGGAAATTGTATAACCGGGACATCATTAATTTTAATGCCTTGTTTTTAGGGGAACATGATGCATTAAATGCACCTTGTGAATTAATTCTTAATACAGTGCAGGATGCCTATGATGCTTTTGAGTTCCAGACATCAATCATGAAAAAAGCCTACCTGTTTTTGTTTGGGAGTGTGGACTCTTTTTTAAATACTGACGAAATTCTTTTTAAAACCCTCAATGGTCTTCCTTTTCAAACCTTTATCAATATCGGCCTTGAATCATATGATCAGGCAACATTAGATCTTCTGGGCAAACCTTTGAACAAAAAACAGGTGAGACATGCATTTGAAAAAATACAAGTTATAAATAATACATTCCCCAATATAGAAATCACCTGCAATTTTGTCATGGATGAAAGTCTTCCTGATTCTCACTATGAGGCTTTAATGACCCTTATCAGAAAAAGTGTCAACAGACCAAGGCCCAAAGGATGTGTTTATCTGTCTCCTTTGAAATTCGGAAGTCCCTCCCGCCAGGTGCTCTATGATTTTTATAAACTAAAGTCCTTAAGCCGGTTTCCCACCTTTCTATATATTATACAGCGGCTGTGAAAATTTCATCCCCTACTGAAAAATATTATTAATTGTTCAGCCCTTTTCAATCTTCAGGCCAGAGGTCGTAAAAATGATTGACAGGCCCATGACCTTTACCTGTTTTATATTCTGCCCCTGCTTTAAGGGCGCAGGTAATATAAGCTTTGGCATTCTGGACAGCAGTTTTGAGCCCAAACCCTTTGGCAAGATTGGCACATATTGCTGAAGACAGTGTGCACCCCGTACCGTGGGAATTTGGGGTATCAATTCGTTTACCAGGCAGCTTTGTCATGGTATCTGTATTTTTTTGGTATAAAAAATCACAACTGTCAACATTGTCGAGATGACCACCTTTGAGCAGGACACTGGGACATCCCAGACCTGCAAGATCCCTTACTGCCCATTCCATATCTTCCTTGGTTTCAACATCACGGCCCAGCAAAATAGAAGCTTCCGGCAGGTTGGGTGTTATAATGGTCACCCTGGGAATAAGGATGGTTTTCAATGCATGTACTGCATTATCACGGAGCAGTTTATCCCCGCTTTTGGAAATCATTACAGGGTCAAGGACAATATTGGAACTATTCCATTGAACAAGTTTTTTAGCCACCATTTCAATGACTTCAGGGGAATGGAGCATACCTATTTTTACTGCATCCGTGCCAATGTCTGAAAGCACTGCATCAATCTGTTGTCCGATAAATTCGGGTGGAACCGGAAAAATACCCGTGACCACCCGGGTATTTTGTGCAGTCAGGGCAGTAACAGCAGACATGCCAAAACAGCCCAGAGCACAAAAAGTTTTTAAATCAGCCTGAATACCGGCACCACCACCGCTGTCCGAGCCTGCAATGGTCAATGCCCTATAATAATATTTCATGATCTTTTCTCCTTTTGAAATTGAGTTTTTTCAAAAAAGCTGACCAATTTTGTTGTTGCATTAAAAACATCCTTTGCTGAACAAATTGCAGATACAACTGCAATAGAATCTGCACCTGATTTTATAACATCCTGGGCATTTGATGCATCAAGCCCGCCTATGGCCACAAGGTGATGGCGCGAATAATCTCTTATTCTTACAAGTCCTTCAAGGCCCCATGGGGCTTTTGTATCTGTCTTGGTTGGAGTTGGAAATACAGGGCTGACCCCAAGGTAATCAACTTCCAGATCCTGTGCCTTTTGTACATCTTCCCAGGTTTCCACGGACAGACCTATAACAGCCTTGGGACCCATCAGCCTGCGGGCATGTTCATAGGGCATATCGCTCTGGCCAAGGTGAACACCATCAGCTTTTACGGCCAGGGCAATGTCAACCCTGTCATTGATGATCAAGGGAATTTTTTCAGGTTTCAGTATGGAAACAAGATCAAGCGCTTTTTTCAAAAACATCCGGGTGCCAATATTTTTTTCCCGGAGCTGAACACAGGAAACACCAGCCTTTACAGCATCTATAACAATTGATTCAAGGGATTTTGCCTGGCAGGCGTTCTGGTCTGTTACAAGATAAATTCCTTTCATGATCTTCCTTAATCGTTAAAGAGTTCCTTAATATGGGTTTCAGACAATTGATAAAGAGCATCAATAAAATTCACCTGAAGTGTTCCAGGACCCGGGGCATTTTGTCCTGCCATTTCCCCTGCAATGCCCATAACTGCCATGGCATGGGCTGCTGCCATATCAAATTCCTGATTGACTGCAGCAAAAGCGCCGCAAAGGGCTGTGGCAGTGCAACCAAGGCCTGTGACTCGAGGCATCATGGCATGGCCGTTTTTCACCTGAATTATTGCGTCTTGTGATACAATATAATCTTTTTCACCTGAAATGCAGACCACACAGTTAAATTCCTGTGCCAGGGATTTAGCGGAGTCAATGGCCTGATCAGAAGCATTGGTACTGTCTACCCCTTTTGTTCTCTGATCTTTTTTGCAAAGGGCTATTATTTCAGACCCATTCCCCCGGATAATGGATGGGGACGATGCCTGGATAAGTTCTCTTGCAGTACGGGTTCTGTATTGGGTGGCACCAACCCCCACAGGATCTATGATGATGGGAATCTGCCTTTGTAAAGCTTTTTTGGCTGCCTTGAACATGGCCTCAATCCAGGCATCGCTCAAGGTTCCTATATTGATAACCAGGGCTCCTGCAATCCCTGCCATATCTTCCACTTCAGGCACGGCATGGGCCATAACAGGGGAAGCGCCTATGGCAAGAAGAGCATTGGCCGTAGTGTTCATTACCACATAATTTGTGATATTGTGCACCAGGGGAGCATTTTTTCTTATTTTTTCAACGTCTTTTATAATACTTGATGGGTTGATTTTCATTGGGGTTCTCCTTATTTCCAGTTATGGATGAGCATTGCTGCATCCACTTTATTTTTAATGAGGCCGTATTCCAGGGCAAAATCGGCAAATGCCTGCCATTTAACTATGTTGTGACCGGATTTGACTGCAAAATAAGGCCGGGTAAGTTCAAAGGCCTTGGTTTCAATATTTTTATCTGCCTGGGGTACGGCGGACAGATAAGTTGCCAGGGCATCGTCAGGATCTGCCTTTGTATAGGCAAAAGCTTTTTCAATAGCAGTTACAAAGCCTTTGACAACGTCTGGTTTTTCCCTTAAGATTTTTTGCCCGCAGACAAAAATCAATTCTTCATAATCCGGGATTCCCCATTTTTCCAATTCAAAAAACTCTGCCTTATACCCGTGCTGGGCCATGCCAACTGTTTCATAGGTCTTAAAAGGTCCCATAACGGCATCCACTTTATTGGAGACCAGGGCCGGCAGGATGGTAAATCCCACATTCACAGGAGTGTAATCCTGGATCTTGTTGATGGAGGCAAAAGCTTTTAAGAGAACATCCATAAGCCCGGGTACGGTATAGCCAATCTTTTTATGGGACAAGTCTTTGGGAGTTTTGATTCCCCTGCCCTCAAGGAAAAGCAGGGTTGTCAATGGATGAACCACAAGGGGTGCCACCACCTTGACTGGAAGGCCCTGATCTGCAGCAATAATGGTCTGGGGCTGATATGAAACTGCAAGATCCATAGTGCCGGCTGCTGCAAGTTTCAACGCATCTGAGGTTTCAGATGGGCTGATGATATTCACGGAAAGCCCCTGTTCAAAAAAATATCCTTTTTCTTTTGCCACATAAATGGGCAAATGATCCACATTGGGAAACCAGTCCAGCATGAGGTTGAGTTTTTCCCCTGCCATAAGGCCAGGACTTCCTATCAAGGTGGCCAGCAGAATAATACCAATAATTTTTTTCACCTTTTATTCTCCTTTATTATTTTATGTAATTGTTCAGCCCGTTAAAAAAAATATCTCCAAAGCGGGTTCAAGCCTAATAGCTGAATAATTACCATTTTATTTCCATTTTATAATTTTTCTTTCCATGACACCCACCAGCCACCACATGGCAAGACCCATGGCAGTGAGCCATAGGATAGCGGCAAAGACAAGGCCTACCTGAAGCCTTGCATTGGATTGAATCATGAGAAAGCCTAAGCCTTGCTGGGCTCCCACCCATTCCCCAATCACGGCCCCTATGGTGGCCACTGTTACCCCTACCTTCAGACCGGCAAAAAAACGAGGCAAAGCCCAGGGCCAGTAAAGCAGGACCAGGGTTTTAAAAAAAGACGCTCCCATGAGGCGGAACAACACCCTGAACTCAGGATCACAGCTTTTGAAGCCTTCCAGCAGGCTTACGCAGATGGGGAAAAAAATAATGATCCATGCCATGAAAACTTTGGAAGCAATCCCATAGCCAAGCCATACCACCAGAAGCGGGGCCAAAGCAAACACGGGTATGGCCTGGGAGGCCACAAGGAAAGGAGTAAGCGCCTTTTCCAGGGCAGGCTTTGCAAACATGACAATGGACAAGGGTATTGCAGTACACAATGCCATGCAAATACCCAATAAGATTTCCGTAAATGTTATGACGGCATGTGGCAGAATAACAGGAGCCTGGATCAGGGCAATGGCAAATATACTTGAAGGGGGCGGGAGGATAAACACGGGCACAGCAAGTATTCTGACACAGACCTCCCAGAGTCCCAGGATAAGAGCCACAAACAGCACTGCCAGCAAATTAACCCGGTTCATGGTTCAAATCTCCCTCAAGCTTGTCTAGGACATCTGCTTTTATATCCAATAATGCCGGATCATTAAACTTTCTGGGTTTGGGTGAATCCAGAATGAAATGCCTGAATATGGTCATGGGCATGGGGCTGAGCAGATAAATTTCATCTGCCAGCAGCAGGGCTTCCTCAATATCATGGGTAATCATGAGAATTGTTTTTTTAAATTCGGTCTGGAGAAGTAACAAAAGGGATTGAAGACTTCTCCTGGTGATGGTATCAAGCGCTGATAAAGGCTCATCCAACAGGATAAGATCCCGGTTGAACATCAGGGTTCTGACCAGAGCACACCTCTGACGCATGCCGCCGGACACCTGGTTGGGCATGTGTGACTCATATCCATTCAGTCCCAGGCGCTTAAAAAGGATACAAGCCTGGTTTTCAGCAGCTTTGATATCCTTGCCACGGGTTTTTGCAGGCAGCAAGGCATTGTCCAAAAGGGAAAACCAGGGCAAAAGCATATCCTTTTGCTGCATATATGCTGCATGATGGCTCAGGTTTGAAAGGGGTTCATGGTTCCATGAAAGTCTTCCCCCATCCAAATGTATGACACCTGTCAGGCCGTCGAACAAGGTACTTTTCCCACAGCCGGAAGGCCCCACCAGGACATGAAACCTGCCCTTATCAACTATGAGATCAAACCCGGAAAAGATCTTCTGGTTTTTAAAATACTTTGTGAGATCAGATACCTGGAGCATAAAACAATCAACCATTCGTTAAAAAAATAAATACCAATGTGCAAATTGAATAAAGGCGGATGTAAATCCAAGGTAAATGAAGGGGATCGACTTTCCTTCGCCAGCATGACCTGGATCAGGTTCCAGGGGTCGAAACAAAATTTTTAGTTTCCTCTCAGCCGATATTATCGGCTCCCCCAGTCCACCAATGCATATTGCATAAGTAACAAAGAAGATATCACGGACCCGGCCAACTTGTCAATCACCAGATGGATATTGCTATTTTTGCCCTGATAACTTGAAAAAACGATAATGATCAAGTAAAATTTCTTTGAAAAATTTTTTAGCTGTGGAGCTGAAAATGTCTATGAAAAAAATAACAATTTATTTATTCAGGTGAATTTAAATGACTATTCGCGATAAACTCAGCGATAAAATCGCTATCATGGATGTCACATTGGATGAATCTATTTATCCAAGAGAAAAGATTGATCACACGCGTGTCCATATTTTTTCTGAAAATCTAAGGGAGGGCTTTAAATTTGACCCCATTGAAGTTCAAATTCATCCTGACAAAAAAGGAAAATACCGGATATTGGATGGGGTGCATAGATGGAACGCTCATAAAGAAGTTGGTTTAACTGATATATCCGTAATTATAAGAGATTTAAAAGCAATTGATCCTTTGCTTTATGCCGCCAAAATGGCAATTGGACCAAAGCAGCTCACTGAAAAGGAAACCAGATCTACTGCTCGACGCGCTTTTAAAAAAAATCCCGGATTAACCTCTTCAGAAATTGGCAAGCTTATTGGAAGATCCCGGCAAACTATTGACAATTATATTGCCGATTTAAGAGCGGTTCAACAAATTAAACTTGATCGAAAAATCTGGCTAATGAACCGCTTAGGAATCCCTCAAGACAGAATTGCCAGGCGTTTAGGGGAAACCCGAGATATTATCCGGAGCCATTTGGGGGAAATGCCAATATTGGCAAAATCCCCATTTGCCGATTTATCCCTTGGATTAACCATTCCCCAGGTGGCAACCAAACATAATTGGAGTGAACCCATGCTGTGGTCACTTGTTTTAGAGGGACAAAATGATCAAGCTCGTTTTAAAGCGTTGGGCTGGGGGTTGCGCACATGGGATTTGTGGAACTTCAATGAGTGTGATTCCCGGTTCGGAGATGACTGGCCTGGGCGTATTCCCGCCCAGATGATCGGGCACATTCTTTTTTATTTTTCCCATCCCCGTGACCTGATTTTTGATCCAATGGCAGGTGGCGGTGTAACAGCAGATACCTGTCTGGCATTAGGCAGAAAATGCTGGAGCCTGGATATGGAAGACCGGCCGGACTCTCGCCCTGAAATTGAACCCTACTACTGGGACATGGGGATTAAAAGCTGGGGAAATACCATCCTTGGGGGCAGGGAAAAGCCGGACCTGATTATTTTTGATCCTCCCTATTTTCAGAAAAAAGCTGCCGACTATGGAGAGAAAAGCATTGCCCAGATGTCCCGAAGTGCATACCTGAACTTTCTGGATAATTTTTTCAGGTTCCTTAAAAAAACAACCAAGAAAACCACCAGGCTTGCCTTAATCAATTCTGACTGGCGTGACTTTCAAAGCTGTCCTGCTTTAGAAGAAGAAACGCAAAACGCGATCCTCTTAACGGATTATTATAAAATATTGGAGGGGGCAGGCTGGGAATTGACCCATATCATACAGGCACCATTGTCCTCAGAACGGTTTAATGCGATCTCTGTCAGTGCCATGCAGAAGAAAAAAATTCTGGGCGTTACCAGCCGATATATTCTCCTGCTGAAGCAAAAAAGCTAAATAATAATTACATGTCCGGATATCAAAAGGTTTTCAAGAATTCAGAATCAATTAGATAAATACTATAGTGAAAGAAATGAGCATTTTAGGCAGTACCCGAAACAGGCGGGCAAAAAAAATTTGGGGCAAAGAAAGGGTGACACCAACTTTTGATGAAAGTAAGAACTGCAAAGATCCAATGTATTGATAATAGTTATTTTACTAAATTCTTAAACCGCAATAATCATGGAACATTTTAGATTAACTGATGAATGCTTCTATCCACCTATAAAAAATATTGACGATTGACGTAATACGTCATATTATATTAGCATGATTAAATCTTTTAAAAATAAAGATACGGCAAAGCTTTTTAACGACTTGGATGTAAGAAAATTCAGGAGTATATCCAGGGCCGCCAGAATAAAGCTTGAAGTGTTGAATGCAGCCGTTTCTTTAAGCAGTTTAAGGGTACCACCAGGGAATAGGCTTGAACAATTAAAAGGTAATAGAAAAAATCAACACAGCATTAGAATCAATGACCAGTGGCGCATTTGTTTCATTTGGAAGGAAGAAAATGCCCATGATGTTGAAATTATTGATTATCATAAGGGGGAAAAATTATGGGAAAAAAATTATCTCCAGTAACACCAGGCGATGTGCTCATAGAAGAATTTCTAAGACCAATGGGCATTAGTCAGAGTCAATTGGCAAAAGATATCAACGTTCCACCAAACAGGATAAGTCAAATCATTCATGGCAAAAGGGAAATTTCTGCGGACACAGCACTAAGGTTAGGCAGATATTTTGGAATCGAACCAGAATTTTGGTTAAATTTGCAGCTCCGTTATAACATGAAAATAACTATAAGTAAGATGGGGGGGAAAATTGAAAAGGAGGTAAAAGTCCATTTTTCAAATACACACGGTCAAAATTTTTCTCCTACATAGTATTGCAATCTGCCGCCTTGTTACAAACTTGCGACACAACTTATGACATCCCTCAATAAACTTTTGTCCCATCAGTTCGGACATATGGGCCACAATCCAATTTGTGACTAAATCGTGGGCTACAAAATCCCAACAAAAAAGTACTAACGGACGTGCCACAAATTTTTGTGGTTGATTTCCGGTGTTTTTTAGAAAAAGAAAACCCCACAATGTGTCTATTTTTAAACCCTATTTTCTTACCTTGTTTCTATGTGTACTGACATTTCAAAGACTCAGTGCCGGCAAAAATTGGTAACCCCATATGTTGTATATGAATGTTTTTCAGTTTTGAATTTTTGATTCAACTGGTGCTCTTTATAACTCTGTGGCAGCTGTTCAGGATGATTTTTCATATTCAAGTTGATAAAGTACCAATATATCAAAATTATTTTGATATTTTTCTCCGGGATCTGAACAAAATTATCTCAATCTCCAATTATGTTGAATGGAAGCTTCGCCCGCTCGCTTGTGGCGGTTTACCATATACTTGAATGGAAAATTTTTGCAAAACAAATGCTGCTCCTATAGGTACTTATACCTATTGTGCTTACTACAAAAATATGTTCTGTTACAAAGATTGAATATGAAATTGACCTGAGAAAAAATAAAATATTTTTGCCTTTAAACATTTTTAAGATGCATAAAATATTTTAGATCACTGAATTTGGAGCTTTGCCATATGATTCAAAAAACCACCTATGAAGAATTAGAAAAATGGATTCAGGAATTAGAAAAACAAAATCCAAGGGTCTTATTAATAAATATCATGGAGACATGTAACAAATATGTCTGAAAAGCCTAATTATGAAGCATATGAACAAAGAATCATAGAGTTATCGACTCAACTTTCCGAAAGCAAAAAACTTGAGAAAGCACTGCAGGAGAGTGAGAAGAAGTATCGCCACATAGTGGAATCCACCGATGATTGGGTCTGGTCCGTTGATATTAAAGGTATTCATACCTTCACGAATAAATCAATAGAACAACACTTGGGTTATAAGGTAGAGGAGAGTACAGGCAGTGATTCTTTCCAATTAATGCATCCTGACGACAAAGATGGTATTCAGAAAACATTTCAGGAATCAGTAGACCAGAAGAAAGGATGGTCTGATCTTGTAATACGTTGGATTCATAAAGATGGATCAATTCGATACTTTGAGAGCTCTGCTCATCCAGTTTTCGACGGTGATGACAATCTGATCGGCTTTAATGGTATTGATAGGGATATCACTGATCGCAAACAGATTTTAGAACGAACCGAACGTTTGAATAGTTTAAATGAAAGATTGCTTGTCTCAGGCGGACTTAACTATAAAGTTAAACTAATCACTGAAGAAATAATAAAAATATTTAAAGCAGACTTTGCTCGAATTTGGATGATTAAACCAGGAGATTTATGTGATTCTGAATGCAAGCATGCTAAAATCACAGAAGGGCCAGATGTATGCCGCTATAGAGAACGTTGTCTTCATCTTTTAGCCAGTTCAGGACGTTATACTCATATAGACGGTGGACACGGGCGAGTGCCATTCGGAAGTTACAAAATTGGAAAGATTGCTTCAGGGGATGAACCTAAATTTCTTACTAATGATGTTGTAAATGATCCTCGTGTTAGCGATCATGAATGGTCCATAAAGCTCGGTTTAGTTTCCTTTGCGGGTTATAGGCTTCTTTCCGATGACGGTGGTGTTATTGGAGTTTTGGCTTTGTTCAGTAAACAAGCAATTTCTCCAGAAGAAGACGCTCTGCTTGAAAATCTTGCCGCCACGACCACCCACATCATCCAGAAAGCCAAGACAGAGGAAGCACTGCGGATATCCCATGAAAGATTTATTACTGTTTTGGATGGTATTGATGCTACCGTTTATGTGGCCGATATGCAGACCTATGAAATCCTGTTTATGAACAAGTTCATGAAAGATACCTTCGGAAAAGATCTGGCTGGTAAAATATGCTGGAATGTTTTTCGGGGAGAATCCGGCCCTTGCAAGCATTGCAAAAATTCCAGCTTAGTAGACAAAAATGGAATGCCCACAGGGGTTAAAGTCTGGCAGGATGAAAATCCAATCACAGGAAAATATTATGTTAATCATGATAGGGCTATCCAATGGACAGATGGACGATTGGTTAAACTTCAAATAGCGACAGATATTACTGACCTTAAAACGATGGAAGAAGAACTTCGTCAGGCACGGAAAATGGAATCCATAGGTACTCTTGCCGGTGGTATCGCCCATGATTTTAACAATATTCTTTTTCCCATAATGGGCCATACTGAAATGCTGTTGGAAGATATCCCTGAAGACAGCCCATCCCGAAATAGTCTTAAGGAAATTCACACCGCCACCTTAAGAGCTAAAAACCTGGTAAAACAAATCCTTACATTTTCTCGTCAAGAAAGAAGTGAATTAAATCTGATGAAGATACAACCAATCATAAAGGAAACGTTAAAACTCATCAGGGCTACAATCCCTACAACAATTGAAATCAAGCAAGACATTCAAACTGACTGTGGTGCAGTCAAAGCTGATCCAACACAAATTCATCAAATTGTAATGAACCTTGCAACCAATGCTTATCATGCTGTGGAAGAAACTGGTGGAGAATTGAATATAAGATTGAAAGAAGTTGAATTTGGAGATCTTGATTTGTTTAATCCAGACATAAATCCGCCTAAATATGCTCGCTTAAGCATATCGGATACAGGCAAAGGCATGGATAAAGATATAATAAAGAAAATATTTGATCCTTTTTTCACCACTAAAGAAACAGGTAAAGGCACAGGGATGGGACTGTCAGTTGTTCATGGTATTGTAAAAAATATGAATGGTACTATCAAGGTTGACAGTAGACCTGACAAAGGCACTGAATTTCATATATATCTGCCATTAGCAGAGGCTGTGATAGAACAACAACAGGCAACCAATGAAGCATCATACATCCAGAATGGTACTGAACACATTTTGCTTGTGGATGATGAGAACATTGTAGCGACAGTAGTGAAACAAATGCTGGAGCGTTTGGGTTATCAGGTTACAGCACGTACCAGCAGTATAGAAGCACTTGAAGCTTTCCGTGCATCATCTGATAAATTTGATATAATAATTACTGATATGCAAATGCCTAATATGTCTGGCGACAAACTTGCATTTGAACTGACTAAAATACGTCCTGATATTCCTATATTGCTTTGCACAGGTTTTAGTGAAACCATGTCTGAAGAAAAAGCATTTTCTATGGGTATTAAGGGTTTTCTATTAAAACCGATTGTATTGAAAGATCTTTCCCAGAAAATACGGGAAGTCCTGGATAGTAACAAGAATAAAAATACAAATTAATTGCCTACATCTTGTGGTAGGAGAAAATTATTCTTGGTTCAACTTTATGAACCTTGCAGCACTATCGCAAGCCATTCTTCCATATTAAACGATATAATAAAAATTTAGAGTCGCATATTTCAGGGAATTATTTTTCAGGATTTGAGCGGCTGTAAAGTGTATCTCCAATTATGTTGCCAGTTTTACCCCGCTTGATCCTGCAAACCCCGCCCCAATATTTTAAGTAATGCCCCGCCAGTTCTCCGTTTAGGACTAAAATTAGGTAACCGCTCAACAATAAGGACCATTCCTACCTAAATTCATCAACTACTAAAAGTGTGGCACACCAATAATAAATTAGCCAATGCGGAACTATTATTTATTCCCTAATACAATGAAAGGATTCCATCCTCATGCCCCATATAGATGCTTCCATCCTCAGAAATCACAGGAGATCTGTTAAACCAACCAATTGCATTACCAGAAGGAGAAGTTAGCTGCCAGGCATCAATCTCCCATTTCAATACTCCATCAGACTGTATAGCATAGAGCTTAGCCCCCCCATCCGTAATAAGTACAGTTCCATTACCATCAATTGCCACAGACGAACCATTTAGGGAATTAGAGAGCAAATATTTCCATTTAAGGGTTCCTTCAGGATTAATGGCATAGAGATAGTAATCATTTGTTCCTATATATATTGTACCATCTGAGGCAGTCCTGGCTTGTATGGATTAGGGGTATAGTATAGCGTATAACCAGTTGCAGCTGTGATAGATGTCCAGGAGAGTGATATATCAAGTCCTGACGTTGAGACACTAAGAGATGGAGCATCAATGGCAAATGCGTTGACAGTCAGAGCAATAGATAAAATAATACCAACCCATCCTGCTAAGAGTTTCTTTTTCATTTCGATGTTCCTTCTGAGATTTTGTATATGCATCTTGATTACGTACATTCTAACTTACGTCACAATTAAATTGGCACTTGCTTTTTGTCAATAGAATTTTAAAAGATTATTAAAGAGTTGAAATGTGCATCCACCCCTAATCGAGAACAACATGTTCAGTGTTTGAATTACAATATATGAACCAAAACTATTGTCAGAAGCTATTCTCTCGCATAATTTTTATAGATCGTTTGAAATACTCTCACAAATTCACACCATCAATTATTTTTAAAGGATCTTTGCTTCCCCCGTTAACAAGAACAAGAGCGGGTGCTCTTCTGGATACAACATCCATGCCCATTTCCCAGGCTGCAGTAATCATATCCATATGCATCATTTTTGCCATATCCGGTTGAGACTTGAGTAAACTTTTCATCCAATCTATGACGTGTGAACTTAATTCGGTGACCTTTTCTTTTTCAACCGCCTTGCTTTTATAATTTCGTATGGATCGCCTGTACCGCAAGAAATGTTCAGTCTGTTGCATTGCGGCTGACCTTCAGGGTTTCGTAATAACCTTGTGAACGCATGGGTTTTAGTCAACAACCGGTCGGGGCAGTACATTTGCCCTTTCTGCAATTTCAGGCACCCTGTGCTCCCATTCAATGGCCATTAGATGGACACCGGCCACACCTTCCATCTCTTTGAATTCTTCAATCTGTTCCAGCGAAAACTTGATACCTTCCTCTGACTGGTCTTTCTTAGCCACCCCTCTAAGGCGTTTGATCAAAGGTTCGGGTATATCCATACCCGGAACAAACTTGGACATGAAATTGGCCATACCCGCACTTTTCATGGGTGTGACACCGGCCAGGATATAGCACTTTTGGTGAAGCCCCATATCCACTGCCTGTTTCATAAAATCACGGAATTTCTCCATATTGAAAATGCATTGTGTCTGGACAAAATCCACACCTGCTTTTATTTTTTTGGCAAGCCTGAACACCCGGTATTCATAAGGATCCGCAAATGGGTTGGCAGCGGCTCCGATAAACAGTTTCGGCGGACCGTCAATGTCCTCGCCATTCATGAATTTACCCTCGTCCCGCATTTTCTTCACCATGGCGATCAGCTGCATGGAATCGATATCATAGACACCTTTTGCCTCGGGATGATTCCCGAAGCCCTGGTGGTCACCGGACAGACACAGCATATTCCGGATACCCATGGCATAGGCCCCTAAAATATCACTCATCATGGCCAGGCGGTTCCTGTCCCGGCAGACCATCTGAAAATTGGGTTCAAGCCCCTTTTCCATCATCAAAACAGAGCCGGCAATGGAAGACATGCGAACCACGGCCGTCTGGTTGTCCGTCATATTAACGGCATCCACAACCCCCACAAGGTGACTTAATTTTTCATTTAAATGGTCGACATTGGCGCCTTTCGGGGGGCCGCATTCTCCGGTAAAAGCAAAATGGCCCGCATTTAGAATCTTTTCCAGATTGCTGCCTGATTTAAGCTCACTCATCGCTAGTTTCTCCCTCTTATTTATCTATACGGTATCCGGCTCATTATAATGGTGGCCTGCGGATACACGGATTGTATCAAGTTTTCCGGGTGTCATGGAAAATCAGTGACTTAACGGTCACAGGGAACACCTGGTTTTTCACCAGCGGCTCACCGATGTCGATCCAGTCGCCATCCTTAAGATCCAGTTCATCCAGAGTGAGCAGATTTTTTTTAAGACCTGTTTCCCGGCGGATGACGTTTCCCACACCGCAGGCAATATCGGCCTGAAAAATGAGAATGATGGGAATGTTTTTCCCGATTGAATTTGCCAGTGCCGACTCAATAGATTTTCCGAACAATACCAGCTTCTGGTAGGAATTGCGGGTGAGACCCTTAAAGTAGAGCGCCACTGTATCGGCCCCCTCGGACAGATCAAACCGCTTATAAGACTTTTCAATTTCAGATGTGATATGGGCAAGGCTTAATTTGTCCTGTTCCACGTCAACCCTGAGCACCGGTACATTCCACATGGGAAAACTAAGCTGGTCGTCCATAAATCCCGAGGAGCCCGATATGGATAATGTATGGGAGCCGGCACCGATTACCGTCGCCCTTATCTTGTTTTCAGGTTCAAAGACCGGTCCAGGAAGCCCTGGGAGCAGCGCCTTAATTTCAGCGGCAAGATATACACCGATATCGTTGTGCTGATACCCATTGCACCGGTACAGCAATTCAGAGACACCGCCTGAAAAGGTGTATTCATCGACTTTCCTGGAAAAGTCCAGATCGTCGGTCACCATCAAATCTTTGGCAAGATCTGAGACAGCCGGACCATTTATGACCTCTACGAGGGTTTGGGCCAGTACGGCAGTCATTTTCTCAAGCCATTCTTCAGGGATTACATCTCCCACATCATAGTGCACCCCCAGATGGGTCATCACTTTTTTGGCAGCGTCACTGGCCCGCAGAATTTTTCTTTTGGCATCCACGGCCAGCAGCCGGCCGCCCACAGCAATGCTGCTGGTGGATACGACCTGTCCGTTGCAGGAGATGGCCATATTGGATGTACCGCCGCCAATATCACAGGAAAGTACGGTATTCGCATTTTTCTTCGAGCGGTCGACAGCACCTGAACCCATCGCCGCCATCAGGCTCTCAAAATTGGGTCCCGCAGTTGCAGCGACAAATTTACCTGCATCGCTGGACAAGGCGGCAGCGATCGCTTCCGCATTCTGCTTTTTGGCTGTCTCGCCTGTGATGATCACAGCCCCGCTTTTGACATCATCCTGTTGGATTCCCGCACGGTTGTATTCATCTTTGAAAAACCGGGTCAATTGCTCGACATCTATAGTCTGATGGTCCTTTAAGGGCGTATCGATAATCTCTCCCTCATAAACGACCTTGCGGTCAACAACATGGAATCGCCGGGTTGGGGAGGTTTCATCTCTTTTGAGCAGTAGGTTTGAAAAAGCCAGATGGCTGGTGGATGATCCCACATCAATCCCGACACTGAGCAGTTCTATCTCATTAATTTCCATGGACACATCCTTAAAGCGGTTTGTTAAAAGGCCGGACCAGTTTTCTGGGCCCTGCGCCTCCGGCAGGCTGCCAGTTTTTCGGTTCTCTAACTTTCATCAGATAGTGGAGCTGATTGGTCTTTTTAAGCTTGTAGTAAATCATGGCCCAGGCACAGGGTATCTTTTGATCAACCTCGCAGCTTCCGTTACTGGAACCGCCGCAGGGTCCATTAAAAAGGGTTTTTGCACACCTTGCAATGGGACATATCCCACCAGTTACGCCCAGCATACAGTCCCCGCAGCCCTGGCACATCTCCTGCCAGACACCCGGCTCCACATTAGAGCCCATGAACGTGGTATTGATGGCCGGAATAACGGGCAAAGAATCGAAAATGGACGCCATGGTCTGAACACCTGCTCCGCAGGCCAGGGTCAGCACTGCATCCGTGTTTTCTGGAATTGTCAGATACGTATTCAGCCAGTCCGGTTCACATTGACGCTCAACGGTATGCACGTTAAATTTGGGTTTTCCGGCTTTGTAATGCCGGATATGGTTTAGATCCGTTGCCAACTCATGGGCCTGTCTGTCTCCTCCGGTGAGACAAACGGAAACGCACCCGCCGCAGCCCAGGACAAAAATATTTTTATAGTCCGCAATGCTTGCGACTATTTCTTCCAATGGTTTAAGATTGCCGACGATCATATTGCACCACCTCTCATATCTGGGGAACGCCCTTTCAGAAAATGGGCCTTTGCAGCCCGGGTCACCTCATCCCGATGTTTGGAACAGGTCGGTTCACCCGATGTGCCCAGTTTCTCAGATAATGTCCGCTTGTAATCCATTGTATATATTGGAACGCCACAAACGCTGCAGTAGACCAGTTCAAGGGATTTTACCGCATCCCAGCCGTTCTCGAGCATAAATTGAAATTCTATGGCTTCCTGGGGACAGATACGCCAGCAGTTGCCGCAGCGCGCACAGCGTGCCATATTATGGGAAAGTACGCGGTTTGCATCTGAATCTTCCGCGCGCAATGCATTTGCCGGGCAGTTCTGGACACAAGCCAGGCACCCGTTACACTGATCGTTTACTTGAAAATAGCGCATGACGTTTGACTCCGTCTGTTCTGTTGTTATTTTTCCTTGATTCATCTACTAGATTCATCTCCTCATACCAGCGGTGCGTTTTAACGCAGATACCCTGGCCTGGTCGTATTGAATCATGGTGGGATCCTTTAATGTTAATGCCCCTGGCTCGCAAAAATGAACGCACAAGGGATCTCCCCCGCAAAGATCACATTTAAACGGCCGCCCCCGATCCTCATCAAACCCGATGGTGCCGAAACTGCAGGCGTTAAGACACATCTTACAGCCCACACATTTATTGTAATCAATGACGGTCCGCACCACCTGGTCATAACTTCTGCTGATGGCCTCTTTGGGACATGCCGCAATGCAGGGTGCGTCTTCACAGTTCTGGCAGACCAGGGGCAGATACCGGTCGCATTCATCCATCTCGATCACGCGAATACGGGATTTTTCCGGGTTGCAGACCCCGGCTTTCAGGATTGCACAGGCCGTCTGGCACATCCTGCAACCGTTGCATTTATTTGGATCTGATGTCAGTATTTTCATGGTCATGGGCTCTCATCATTTTTATATATTAGTATGTAACAATTATTTCTATTTTAACCGACTCCACAGATCATCAATCCGAAGCGGGTCAAACACCTTTGCCTTTTTTACCACAGCCTTCCGGGTCCATCCGTTTTCCCGGTAATCCTCGGCCGTCCGCCCTTGTTTTGCGGCAATCCCCTCCCTTAGGTTGTAGATGCGTTCCATGGCAATACAGCGGTAGGCAATCTCTTTTAATTCATCTTCATCCAGGGCAAGTCCGGTATTGAGCAGAATCCTGTCGGCAGCGGCTTGAAAATTGAGTTCACTGCCGTTGGCACCGTTCTTTGTTCCTGACGGCAGCCCGAGGCACTGTACCCCGAGACACTGCATAAGGGTCTGTTTTATTTGTGTCAGATCAACGGATCCTGCCGGACCTTCAATGGTTTCCGGATCTTGGATGTCCGTCTCCGGGCGGTTCTGGGTCAGCGGTTCATCAATCCCTTCAAGTAACTTTTTCTCATAGGCAATAATGCCTTCGGGGTCCTTTACTTCCAATGCTATAGTACCACTGCAGGCCAGGGCCACGACGTTTTTTGCCGCTAAGACTTGTGCCACGCCGCTTTTGTCCGGCTCCATATCCTCCACATCCTTGGACAAGGCCAAACAGGCATCTGCGGCAAAAAACAGATCATCCCCGTTTTTTTGGATACAGATTAGCTGCGCTTCATACCCTAAGGCCTCTTTACGGAGTATTGCACGCTGGTCAGATAAACCGTTATCCTTTAAACCGGGTACCACTTTAAACTCAATGCGGCCGTCACAGATCAGCATACAGGTTTCCTTTTCAGCCCGTCCCTTCAACACCACGTGTTCAAAACCGGCCCGACGCATTTGCCCGGCAAAGGGACCGTCTACGCACGCTCTGGCCATAAGCCCAGTGGCAGCGGTTTTGCTTGTCAAAACAGCCGCCCCAAGGGGCGCGCTCAACGTACCGCTCAGATATCCCGCACTGACGATGCATATGTTATCGGCGGAACCCGGGTCGACCATTTTGGGCGCTTGCTTGCAAAAAAGGTAGGTGGCAACACCACTGCCGCCAAGGAATCTTTGCTCAAGATCCATTGATACCGGAAACGTTTCCACCTCACACCGGCCAAGGTCCACCAGTGCAATTTTTCGGTCCGTCGTCATATCCTTTCCTCCTCATTTATCACGGAAAGCCTTTTTAAATTATCTGTCAAGCCATCTGAATTTTAAACTTGACAAAGTTGAATTCTGTTCGCTATATTGAATAATTAAATATCAAATGGCCATCACAGATGTCAAGTAAAAACAGCAATATCTGGCCGAAAGTGTTTCGTTATTTGATATTTTGGACAAAAAAATAGGGTCTAAAACCGAGAAAAGATTCATTATAGAGAACAAGTCCAAGCGACAAAAAACACCATAGTGAACTTTTCCGATAACTCAAAAAGGAGATGGGTAACAATGGCAAGGGAAGAGAATCAATTAACCGGCGCGGAAAGTCTGCAGAAAACAAGGACATTCGGCAAAGTCAGGTGCCACAACCCAAGTTGTATGGAGCGCATCGTTCCTGAACAAGGCGCAGACCATGCCAAATGCGCAACCTGCGGCATGGAGTTTCGTATTTTCTGGATCAATCCCAAACTACCGAGAATCAGAGGACCGGTCTGGGACGTGAACAGAAAGATCGCACAGGATCGTTTCAAAGAAGTCACTGAGGCTAAATTAAAAGCGGCTGAAAAAAAAGGGGGCAAATAAAATGGCATTAGACAGAAAGATCGCCTATATCAATCTGACCACCGGCGACATTGAGGTAAAGCCCATACCTATGGAAGTTAGGAAAAAATTTCTGGGCGGCAGGGGCCTTGACGCCTACCTGCTATACAACCATACGGAAAAGGGGTGTGATCCACTTGGACCCGACAACGCGCTGATCATCAGCGGAGGAATTCTGTGTGCCACTTTAGCATCCGCCACCGCCAGAACCCATGTAATGGCAAAATCGCCCCTTACCGGGCTTCTAGGAAGCTGCAACATGGGTGGTTTTTTTGCACCTGAAATGGCCTGGGCCGGATTCCACCACCTGGTCATAAAAGGCAAAGCGGAAAAACCATGCTATATTTATATTAACAACGGTGAGATCGAAATCAGGGATGCGGCCAACATCTGGGGAAAAACCGTTACCGACACCCAGTGGGCCATTCATGATGAATTGAATGACAAAGAAGTGAAAAGCCTTGTCATTGGACCTGCCGGTGAAAACCTTGTGGCTTATGCCAACGTGATGACCGGTGTCAAAAATGCCGGCGGCAGAACCGGTATGGGTGCTGTCATGGGATCCAAAAACCTGAAGGCTGTGTCCTGCCGCGGCACCATGGATGTCAAAATCACCCATCCCATGGAAGCGCTGGAATACAATAAAAAATTCATCGAACAGATCACCGGTGCAAAAGTAAACCAGACCCAGGGCACTTTGGGCACACCCTTTATCTGGGGCGCAACCAATTCCTGGGGCGGTGTCAGGACGGAAAATTTCAGGTACAACCAGCTGGAATATGCCGATGACATCGAGCCGGAACGCATTGATGAAATTGCCACTGAAACCATGGGACCCTACCATATGGCCGGCTGCTTCGGCTGCCAGGTTCACTGCCGGGCCCAGTATAAAATCCCGTCGGGAAAATACAAGGGAAAATACGACGAAGGCCCGGAATATACCTCCCAAGGTGCTTTTGGCGCAGAAGTCGGGTGCCGGAGCGCGGAAACGGTTCTGGCGGGCAACCATCTTGTGGATCAGTTCGGTATGGACAACCTTGAAACCGGAAGCATGATTGCATGGGCCATGGAATGTTTTGAAGAAGGCCTTATCACCAAAGAGCAGACCGACGGTATTGATTTGAGCTTTGGTAACGATGAAGCTGTCCTGGAAATGATCGAGCGCATCTGCTACCGCAAAGGATGGCTGGGCGACGTTCTGGCCAAAGGCGGTATCCCGGCCTCTAAAAATGTGGGAAAAGATTCCTTTGATTATCTCATCCAGGTGAAAGGTATGGCCAACCTGCACTCGGACGAACGTGGCACACCCGCCCTTGCACTCAATATTGCGACCTCATCCAGAGGGTCCGACCATCTGAGAAGCCGGCCGGCCATCGACCTCTACCACCTACCGGAAAAGGTTCTGCGCAAAATCTACAGCACACCGGTTCCCTATGACGGCCCCTTAAGTTCAGAACATACCGAATATGTGGGCAAACCCTGGCAGGTCTTCTGGCAGGAAAACTGCTACATGGCCGTGGACAGTCTGGGTATCTGCAAATACCACACCACTTTCCTGGGTGCCACCCTGCCCAATTTCGAAAACTGGCCCAAGGTGCTTTACTTAAACACGGGAATTGAGATGACGCCCGAGGAAATCTGGGAAGTCGCAAGAAGAAACAACATGATCGAACGGTTGTTCAATCTTCGGGAGGGGGCAACCCGTAACGACCCGGAAAAAGGTGATGTGCTGAATCATCGCTATCATGATGAACCTTGTAAGAGGGGGGCCATCGACGTCATCGGAAAATATATTGTCAAAGACAAATTCGATGCTATGGTCGATGAATTCTACGAACACAAAGGGCTGGACAAAAACGGTATTCCCAAAAAGAGTACACTTAAAGAACTTGGCCTTGAAAACGAACCCTCACACCTGGTGTAACCGGCAGGCCGTATAGAAAAGGAGAACACAATGCAATCAAATAGCAAGGTTTTATTGATTAATCATGAAAAATGCACTGGATGCAGGCTTTGTGAACAGGTTTGTGCGGTGAAGCATCACGGCGCATCCAACCCGAGTCGAAGCCGCATTCGCGTGTTGAAATGGGAGATGGAAGGACTTTACGTCCCTGTCTCCTGTCAACAATGCCAGGACGCCCCCTGTCTGAAAGGATGCCCTGTCGGCGCCATTTCCCGCAACGAAGAGCTGAACCGGGTCGAAGTGGATTACGACGTTTGTATCGGCTGCCGGACCTGTGTTTCGGTTTGTCCTTTCGGCGCAATGCACTACAATGCCATCGACGGAAAAGTCGCCAAATGCGATCTTTGTGACGGTGATCCCCAGTGTGCCAGATTCTGTGATATAAAGGCTATTGAGTACACGGATGGCGGTGATGTCAGCATTGAGAAAAAAAGAGTGGCTGCGCTTCGCCTGTCAACGGTAAAGAAACAGGCAGCGGCTCTTGACGAACATACTGCTTAAGGACCGACTCAAAAATAACTTGATTTTTTGTAACGATCCTAATCAGATTTTCTGAGAGCGGTTGAAAAACTCGGGGCCCCATTAGGTTGATTTAATTTAATGGGGCCTTTATACTCCGGTATCATTTAGATAACTTATTATGGTGAACAATGGCAAAAAAATATCAGGCCCCAATTGTTAAAAAGGCATTTACCATCCTGGACGCCATATCCAAAAGCACCCAGGGACTTCGAATCAGTGAGATTTCTTCAAATCTTGACATCAGCAAAAGTACGGTTCACGGCATTACGGCCGCCCTGGAAGATGTGGGCGCCGTCATGCGGGACTCGGTATCCAAAAGATACACCATTGGTCTTACCCTTATGACGCTGGGCAAAGCCGCCTATGAACGGATCGATTTTAAAAACATTGCACGCCCTGTCATGGAAGATCTGATGGAGCTGTGCAAGGAATCGGTTTTTTTGGGCGTCCGAAACGGCGAGAAAGTCACTGTGATTGACATTGTTGAATCCAGGAAGGATTTTAAAATCAGTTCTCCCATCGGCACCACCCTGCCGTTAATGGCCGGCGCCGTGGGCAAACTGTTCTTATCCCAGATGGAATCCCATGACCTTGAAAAGTATATGCATGCCAACCCACTGGTAAAATTCACCGCCAACACCATTATTGATTTCGACCTGTATGCAAAAGAACTTGGGAAGGTCAGACAGTCAGGCATTGCCACTGATGATGAAGAATATCTATCCGGTGTCCGTGCCGTGGCCGCCCCCATCAAAAAATACGGTGCCCACATTCCGGCCCTCTGGGTCGTCGGTTTCAAGGCATCCATGTCGGATAAAAAGATGTCCGCCATTATCGAGCAGACACGGTCCGCAGCTGAAAAAATCAGCAAAAAGCTGGCCCTCGAGTTCTGATTCCGGACCCCGATGCCATCCAACATGCCATGGCCAGGGTCATCGCTGTTGCGTCATTCAATTAAAAATAGACAGGATATCAAGTTTTCTGTTCGCTAATTTGATCCACTCAACTTTTTAATACATCAAAAACATTTTTACAAAATTTGAAAAATTTTTTCCTAGAAGTTGAACAAGAATCAATTTGTCTTCAATTATGTTGAATGAGATTTTGATTTTTTTTGCTATATCCTATTTATTATTGTATTGTCATAATGTGTCAATTTTATAGTTTAATAGATCAAATAATTTTTAGCGAAATTAAAAATGGTTCATTCGTATGAAAATATATTTATTTGTTATAAAATCATTCAGGCTCTTATTTATAGTATGTTTCTTTATTTTAATTCATTACGATTCAATATTTGCTGATGGAAATAAAGGAGCTGTTTTTATTTCCGGAATACAAAATGAGCAAACACATGCAGTCGCAAAAGAAGTGCTTTGGGAAGCCTACCGAAAGATTGGGTATGAAGCTAATTTCGAATTTTACCCAGGTTACAGATCAATTGATATGGCCAATAGCGGTGAGTCTGATGGAGATATCGCTCGTATTGATGGAACACATAAAAAGTTTACAAACCTGGTGCGTGTGCCCACACCAATAATTCATTTTAAGGGAGTCGTTTTTACAAAAAAAATAACTAAGAAAATAACCAACTGGAAAGATTTAAAAGGACTTCGAATTGGTATCATCCGTGGTATTCGATACTCAAAAATTGGCACGAATGGATTGTCTCCGTTTTTTGCAGAAAATATGACACACTTATTCAAATTATTGGATCAAGATATGATCCAGATCGCAATAGCCGTTTTAATGGCAGGAAAAATAGAAATCTCCAGAAATTATAAAGGAAGCGGGATTCACTCAATTGGTGAAGCATTATACACAGGCAGATTGTATCATTATGTTAATAAAAAACAACAACATCTTGTCCCTGATTTGTTTAGTACTCTGCAAAATATGGAGAAACAGGGAGAAATACAAAAAATTATAGATACAACAGTTAATGACATGACCAAAAATTAATTTTTAATTAAACGGTATGAAATTGTGTTTCAATGATCTGAATCTGAATGGAAAATTAAAAAAAAAATTCAATTATGAATATAATTAAATCAAACAGCATCCGGCATCGATTTACTTTTGCCTTAGCGACTGTAATCACATTGGTCATGTTGGTATTTTCTGTGGGAGTTATTCTCTATAACAGCCAATCTGTCGAAAAAGATTTGCATAAACAGATGAACAAGCTCACAGTTTTTTCAACGGAAAGCTTATCAATTGCTCTATGGCAATTTAATTATGGCTATATCAAAGACTATATTAATTCCTTGTTATTGTATGAAGATATAGCTTTCGCAAGCGTTCTTGTTAAAAACAAGGAAATCGTCAAAAAAGTTCGTCCTGGTTTCAAAGAATTATTATTTTCAGAGTTCAGCACATCATCAAGATTTATTTCAAAGGAAACCGCTATAATCCATAATGGTGTTTCCGTCGGTGTGATGCGTTTGGTAATTTCCAGAGGCCGTATCCGAAATCTTATCATTTCAACCAGTACACTGACAATTTTGACTTTGCTACTCGTAAATTTGACAGTTTTTGGAACCAATTATTTCTTATCAAACTGGTATCTGTTTAAACCCTTGGCCAAATTGGAAGGATCTGTAAAGGAAATTTCTTCCGGAAAATTAGATTCACCTATTGATGTTAGCGGCAATGACGAGATAGGGCAACTGGCTCAATCCTTTAAACATATGATGGACAACATTAAAAACATTACAGCATCACGTGATGAATTGAACCATGAAATCCAAGAACGAAAACAAGCAGTAAATCTGATCAAAGCCGCACTAAAAGAAAAAGAGGTTCTTTTTAAAGAAATTCATCACCGTGTAAAAAATAACATGCAGATCATTCAAAGTCTTCTTAGTTTACAATCTAATAAAATTTTTGACCCAAAACATAAAAAACCACTCATTGATTCAAATAATCGGATTAAATCCATGGCCTTGATTCATGAAATACTATACCGGTCAGATAATATGGCAGTGCTGGATATACAAACTTATTTTAATGAGATCGTGCAGCATCTTTTCAGAATTTATCGTGAACCAGGATGTAATGTGGCCTTTAATTTAGATATAGATACCGTCCAAATGGGCATGGATATGAGCATTGCCTGCGGCCTTATCCTCAATGAACTGGTCAGTAATGCCTTGAAATATGCATTTATCTCAGATTCAAAAGGCGATCTGTTCATATCTTTAAAAACAATATCCGCCAATGAAGTGTTGATGACAGTCAAGGATAATGGGCCAGGTCTCCCCACAGATTTAGATTTGAATACCAGCGATAGTCTTGGTTTGAAAATTGTAAAAATACTTGTTGCAGGACAATTAAAAGGTAATGTAAAAGTAAAGAATGATAAAGGCGCTTTATTTGAAATTTGTTTTCCTTTTTCAATAGGATAAAAGAGAGTGTGTGGAATGAAAAAAACTAAAATTCTGATTGTAGAAGACAATCCAATTGTTGCTGAAGATCTAAAAATCAAGCTGACTCATCTGGGATACGATATCACAGAAATAGCCTATTCAGGTGAGCATGCCCTTGAATCTGTAGAACGTCAAAAACCTGATATTGCTCTAATGGATATAAGACTGGGTAAAGGCATGAATGGCATTGAAACTGCTTCAAAATTAAAAAAGATCCATTCTATTTCAGTGATTTATCTTACAGCCCATGCCGATGACGATACAATTTCTCAAGCAAAACTTACAGAACCATATGGCTATATTGTTAAGCCATTTGATGACACACAAATAAAATCAGTGATAGAGATTGCTGTATTCAAGCAACAATCAGATCGTAGATTAAGAGAAAGCGAACAATGGTTTCAGACAACCCTGAGCAGCATTGGAGATGGTGTTATTGCAACGGATATGTCTGGTTGTGTCTCCTTTATGAACCCAGTAGCAGAAACGCTTACGGGATGGGTGCATTCGGATGCCATAGGAAAGCCTTTGGATGAGGTATTCAATATTATTAATGAAGAGACCCGGGAAACTTGTGAAAATCCTGTATTAAAGGTGATCGAAACCGGCCAAATTGTTGGATTGGCTAATCACACCCTGTTGGTATCCCGTGATGGCATAGAAAGGCCTATCAAGGATAGTGGAGCCCCAATTTTGCTGGACGGAAGCGATCCAGTCGGCGTAATTTTGGTCTTCCAGGATGATTCAAAGGCAAGAAAAGCGGAAGCAGCTCTCAGGCAAAGCCAGAAACTGGAAGCCATTGGAAACCTGGCAGGTGGAATAGCACATGATTTTAACAATATCTTAACATCCATTATGGGGTTCACTGAACTTTCATTGCAGGATCTTCAACATGAAACGGAACTGCACGACAATCTCACAGAAGTCCTTACCGCCGGAAAAAGAGCCAAAAGTCTGGTAAAACAGATTCTTACATTCAGCAGAAAAGGTGAGCAGGAAAAACACAACATTCAAATGAATTCAATATTGGTTGAAAATATGAAGATGCTTCGATCAACTATCCCATCCAATATTACAATTACTGAAGAAATAAGTTCTGAGCCGATCACAATACATGCGAATGCTTCTCAAATGAATCAGGTGATAATGAATCTCGTTACAAATGCTGTCCATGCGATAAATGATAACGGGCTTATAGACATAGGTCTTGAGTTGATACAACTTGATAAAAGTAATGTGGAACAATATCCGGATATGATGCCGGGAAGTTATGCCAAAATATATGTCAGCGATACAGGATGCGGTATATCAAAAGAAAATTTAAATGCTATTTTTGATCCGTATTTCACAACAAAAACACCGGATAAGGGAACGGGATTAGGATTGGCTGTTGTGCATGGAATTGTGAAAATTCATGACGGCCACATTACCGTTTATAGTGAGCCTGGGAATGGAACAACATTCCACGTGTACCTTCCCACAACAACACAATCTTTTAAAAAACCCGCTATTCAGACCGAAACAGATATCCCCCAGGGGTGTGAGCGAATCCTGTTTGTCGATGATGAACCGGCTATCACAAAACTGCAAAAAAGATTTTTGGAACGACTGGGGTATGCTGTTACAGCTAAAACCAGCAGCCTTGATGCTTTAAAAACCTTTCGCCGGAACCCGGATCTGTTCCAACTGGTGATCACAGACATGACCATGCCTGAAATGACGGGAGATCAACTGTGCCAGGCGGTAAAAGAAATCAAGCCGGACATACCTGTAATTTTGTGCACAGGATTCAGTGAAAAAATTAATGAAAAAACTGCTTTGGATTTCCCAGTTGATGGTTTTTTAATGAAACCTATCGATATAAAAAAAATGGCGGAAACTGTTCGAAATGTATTGGATAAAAAATGAAAAACTTATTTTTATTAATGATCTTTTTATTGTTCTTTACCGGCTCCGTTGTTTATGCCGGCGAACCTTTAAAAATTTATGCTCCACCGTCAATATGGGCACAAAAAGACGGTCAGATACTCACCGGTCCGATTATTGATCTGGTCGTAGAACTATTTGACGAATTCAACATAAGGGTAGAAACTCAAATTCTCCCATGGGCAAGGGCCATTGATCAGATGAAATCTGGTGAACTGGATTTGATTCCGGTTATTTTTCATACACATGAAAGGGCTAAATTTATGGAATTCACAATTCCATACGTCGATGTTCCGACTGCTGTCTTTGTACCTCCTGGAAAGTCATTTCAGTTTAACACACTCGACGATTTAAGAGGTCGCCGAGGGCTGATGGTGAGAGAGGACAGCATATCAGCGGAGTTCAAAGCCTTTGAACCCGAATTAAACATTGTCAAGGTGACAGATTATGAACAAATTTTTAAGATGCTGGGTGATAACCGTGCAGATTATGCGGTTGCAGCAAAATATGGATTTATTATCCATGCAAAAAAATTAGGTTATGAAGATAAGATAGAGCTATTACCCGTGCCTGTTGCCATCAGAAACCTTTATTTTGCTTTTTCAAAAAAATCAAAATTTTTAACCTTTTTACCTGCAATAAATGAAAAGCTGAAGCAACAAAAAATTAATGGAAGTGTGGAAAAGATGGTAGAAGAGGCGATTCGTTTAGCTTCAGAACGATAAGTAAAGAATAGTACACTGTGAATCGGTGTAATGAAATTTGCGTTTTATGCTTAATATTTTATTTGTCGATTTTCGCGTGAAGTGTCGGTCTGGAAATATTCAACAATTTGGCAGCCTGGGAACGATTACCATTGGTTGTTTTAAGAGCTTATTTAATCAGGTAAAAAAATGACTATTCGCAATAACGTCAGCGATAAAATCGCTATCTTGGATATCACATTGGATGAGTCTATCTATCCAAGAGAAAAAATTGATCATAAGCGTGTCCATATTTTTTCTGAAATAGAAATTAAAATACAAATTGGAATGGGGAAAATTGTTTGATTGGGTAAGACACCTTTTTGGTTTTCCAGATTTTTCATCGACAAAAAGACTTGTTACATCATTGGCTTTGTAGGGTCATTAATACCTCTACCCTTGGCAGCCAGCTGAATCTGCTTATATTATTTCGATGATCTGATTTTGTTGGGACGAAAACATGATTTTAATTTCACATAAATAGTATTAACAGGATTCCATGGACCCTTTCCTCTTATCACTTGAAGCCACGAGATCACTCGTTTTTAAAATGGGATCTATAATGTTCATAAGTCTTTTCGGGATCGAACTGTTCATGCAAATGGGCTTGATGAAATACCTTAAACCCATTGGAACGCCAGTGGCAAAACTTGCAAATCTACCCTCTGAAAGTGCATTAAGCTTTCTGGCAGCAATCGGGTCGATGATTGCTGCCCATACGATGTCCGCTCAATTTTATGCGGATAAAAAGATCTCAGACCGTGAACTTTTGTTGACCGGAGTTTTGAATACTGTTCCTTTTCACTTTAAAGAGACGCTGACATTTCAGTTACCCATTGTCCTCCCACTTTTAGGGTTCCGCCTATGCATGATTTATATTGCAGCTTTCTGGTTGACTGGAATACTTAAACTTGGGTTTGTCATTTTATGGGGACGCATCCGTCTGCAACCCGCTGTGCAATCTGGGGATGCTTTCGATAACCCGGAATGTGATCCAATGGATTCTGATTGTGTTCCCAGATCGTTAAAACAATTATTAGTGGACACATGGTTTGCCCGGAAAAAGATGTATATTCGCATGGTAACGCTTCTGGCGAGTGTCACTTTTTTGATTCAACTCCTTTTGAATTCTGGACTGTTGGGCAGGCTTGAAGGATTGATAGCTCCCATAACATCTGTGTTTGATCTTCCTGCTGCAGTGATCGGTCCGATAAGTGCCTACATCTTCAGCCCGACAGTAGGAATCACCTATATGTCGAATCTGATGGGCCAACATGTGGTGACCTCTTATCAGGCCATTGTTTCACTTTTGGCCGGCGGACTTCTGATGATACCGGTGACCCGGATCAGGCGGACCCTTCCCAGGTATACTGCTATCTACGGACTTAAAAATGGGACTACCATATGTGCTCTTACCACAGGTTTCAGTATGCTGGCAAGGATACTCATTCTGATCGGGGTCCTGATCTTTTTTTAAGATTAATAATAATTTCTTAATTTCGGGTCATTCAGACGACCTGCTTCTTCAAACGGTATTCTTGGAAAGGCCTTTGTAAAAGCTTTTGCAAATAGCCCTGTACCGTTTTTCCGGATTTTGCCGTCATCACCATAAACTCTGATCCGGTACAATCCGCTGCTGGGTGATTTGCTTCTGAAAATAAATCCACACAGATCTTCTTTGGCCAGTTTTTCTAATCGGCCCTTAATCCAGGTCTTCATTTGATCGGTTTTATCCACAGAAGTTTTCTGGGTCACGAGTCTCGGATTTTCAGTGGATCCCACCAGCCGAACAGCCTCTCTTGGGATTGGCATACCGCACTCAACTTCCGGGCATACCGGTACATATTCCGTAAATAGTCCAAGTGTTTGTGTGAGATACCGATCATGGCTGTGTCCGCCGTCATACCGGACTTTGTTTCCCAGCAGACAGGAACTAATGCCGATTTTAATGGGTGCAAACATTTGATTCTCCTGTACCAATGATGTAAACCTGCTTTGATTTATAGTGTCGCTATAAACTATCGCATTGACAGTATGGTATTCAGTATATAAGTTTTAAGTATTATTGACACTCATTTTTATGATGCATCATTTCTTTTTTGTCAATATGCGTGGGGTAGTCTCGTATGATTAACTTAATTTTACTGATGTCTGATTAAAAAGGAACCGATATGAATAAAAAAATTCAAATTCCTGTTTTGGTAACAGGCGCAACAGGATATGTTGCCGGTCGGCTGATTCCACTTTTATTGACATCAGGTTACCGGGTAAGGGCCATGGGCCGTTCCATAGCAAAAATGGCTGACCGCTATTGGGGACAAGATCCTAATGTCGAATTGGTAAAAGGTGATATTCTTGATGTCGACTCACTACGGAAGGCAGTAAATGGGTGTGGGACAATTTATTATCTTGTCCATTCAATGATTTCTCAAAAAGGGGAATACCGGCATGCGGATCGGATTGGTGCAAAAAACATGGTTCAAGCGGCTGCAGATGAACATGCACACCACTTGATCTATTTAGGTGGCCTCGGCGACATACATCATAAAAACATCAGCAAACACCTGATTTCCAGAAACGAAGTGGGACAGATTCTTCTTTCCGGTTCGGTCCCGGCAACGGTACTAAGGGCTGCAATGATATTGGGATCAGGCAGTGCCAGTTTTGAAATTTTAAGATACCTGGCTGAACGGTTGCCGGTCATGGTTACGCCCAAATGGGTTAGTATGCCGACTCAACCCATTTCCATTACAAATATACTGGGGTATCTTAAAGGTTGCATGGAACATCCGGAAACCAGAGGGAAAACGTTTGATATCGGCGGTCCAGATATTGTCGCATATCGGGATCTGTTCCGTATCTTTGCCAAAGAAGCCGGATTGCCGTCCCCTTTCATGATACCGGTTCCGGTACTGACACCCAGATTATCATCCCTATGGATCCATCTGGTGACACCGGTTCCAGCCGCCATTGCTCAACCATTGACAGAAGGGTTAAGTCTTCCGACCACATGTACAGAAAACAGTATCACTCAAATTATTCCACAAAAATTGGTCAGCTGCCAGGAGGCAATTGCCAGAGCTCTTGATCGGATTAATCAAGAACAGGTTGATACGTGCTGGACTGATGCCGGAGAAATCACATATCCGGAATGGACCTATTGGGGAGATTCATCGTACTCCGGTGGAACCATCCTTAAATGCGGGTATCGGGCTAGTGTAAACGGAAGCACTCATGCTCTATGGGCCTCTGTTGTAAAGCTGGGTGGAGAGACGGGTTATTATGGTGCCGATTTTTTGTGGAAGATTCGTGGTGTTATTGATGTGTTTACAGGTGGTGTTGGCTTGTCCCGTGGCAGGCGTTCAAAAGAAAGGCTCCAAGTAGGTGATGCACTTGATTTTTGGAGGGTATTAAACCTTGAGGATCCTTCAAAACTATTGTTGCTGGCAGAAATGAAAACACCAGGTGAGGCATTATTGGAGATTAATATCAATGATCTGGGAAATGCTCAAAGCGAAATTGTGCTGCTATCCCGATTTTTGCCCAAAGGGTTGATGGGCATCATTTATTGGTATGTGCTCTATCCCTTTCATCAATATGTCTTTACCCGGATGATCAAAGGCATGGTTAATACATCGGGATTGAAATTCGTAACCCGTCCTGAAAGATTCACGCCCAAAATAACGAAAACATGTACCCTGTCGGATTAATTTTCAGACAAATTATTTTAAGACCAGGAAAGAAATATGAATGATAAACAAAAATAGGCATTGGCACAGCTCAAAACATTTTCGACTGATCCCGCAAATGCAATGGTCTGTGTTCGTGTAGATACTTTCTTTGTGGTCAGTGAATTCCAGAATGTGGTAACAATAAAGGTCTTCCCATGACAAATGGGGCTATCAGATTTGGATTGTGCTGCATATTCAAAGAACAACCGATAAAATTCAGACGGATTACTGCAAAGTATCTCTCAAAGTTCTCAGATGAGGAACAAAGGAATCGATTGTCGGATATTTGTTTATCCAACTCCAGAAATTTATTGAAGGCACTGGCTTTTTGCTATCAACATAAGATAGGCGACTTCAGGATCAACAGCCAGATTCTACCGTTAAAAACCCATCCTCAATTCGGATACGATATTGTACGATTACCAAAGGCAAACCAGATTATTCAGAATTTCCTGGCCTGTGGTGAGTACAGTCGGGAGCATAATATACGAACCACTTTTCATCCGGATCAATTTATTGTTTTATCTTCTCTAAACCCGGATGTTGTAAAACGATCCATTGCAGACCTGGAATATCAGGCAAAAGTTTCGCAATGGGTTAATGCAGATGTGATCAACATCCATGCGGGTGGCGTCTATAATGACAAACCTTCTGCCTTGAACCGGCTCCGCATCGCAATCGACAGCCTGCCCGATGCGGTTAGAAAACGGCTGACCCTGGAAAATGACGATAAAAGTTATACCCCAGAAGATCTTTTACCGGTCTGCAGAGATATGGAAGTTCCATTGGTTTATGATGTCCACCACCACAGGTGTTTAAACGACAATCTGACGATCAGGCAAGCAACGTATCTATCGGTCGATACCTGGAATCGGGAACCACTGTTTCATTTATCATCCCCCATTAATGGATGGTATTCACCCGATATAAGAAAGCATCATGATTTTATAGATCTGAACGATTTTCCCCGAATTTGGATGTCCATGAAGATCACTGTAGAAGTGGAAGCAAAAGCAAAAGAGGTGGGAGTTTTAAAATTAATGGAAGAATTATCTTTTAAAAAAAAATAAGGCAGAGCTTCAAAGACGCTCTGCCTTTTTAGGGTTCACTTATCCGGCTACGTCTATTCCAGGGTCACATCCAAGGCTTTCATCAGGGTTTTCACATTCGAAATTATTATGTCTTGTATCTACGTGGCCTTCACTTGTTTCCTTATTATTTTCTACGTAATCTTCTAATTTGTTAGTCATTTTATCACCTCATGTATTTATTTAAATTTTATCATTTTCCTTTAAGCCTCTGCCTTTTTCTTTGTGCTTGACTATAATGTATGATTTTATATTGATTTTTCAATAAGAGATAAATAAGAGTTTAATGATAGTTAAATACTATCATTAACGTGAAGACATTGATAAAAGAAATGATCGAAGATTGGCCTGCCTGTTTCTCAGTCCCAGCTTATGACGCAGGTTTTTCCTGTGAAAACTAATGGTTGTTTCAGAAACAAACAAGATGTCAGCTATTTCTGATGTGGTCTTTCCATCCTTGACCAGTGAAGCCACCTGAAGCTCCTGGGGAGTAAGCATAACACCCGCATTGTTAAAATTCTGCATCAAAGGAGAAATAATATCCTTCAAATGATCATCAAGAATATTGACGAGGGTTCTATCCTTCTCACTCAAACGTCCCTCCCTTTCCCGGTTAATAATCTGCCTTATCCCAGAGGCAACTGCCATAGCATCTTTGATCCCATCACCAACCGCAGCTTCACAAATATCCAGGTAGTTCATCTGATTAAAGTTGACGTTTTCAGGGCGACCATTTGCCATGGAAAAATTTTTCCAAGCTTGGTTCGTCTCAAGGATAAACCATTTTTTGACAAGATATTTAGCATAGATTGGTATTTTCTGGTCATTCAGGAAACGAGTTGTCTATAATGCAGTAAGATGAGGCAGTATTTAAAGGCGTGTGCTGGCTTTTGTAAGACTCAGGCAAAACAAATTAAAGACACCCCACATATGGTATATGACCTTTTTTCAACCTTAAAATTTCAATTCAATTTTATAAACCTGTGATGGTGTTCCGGTTATTTTACCACAGTGTTTTTTATATATATACATCACATTTCTTCAAATTCAGGGAAAATTATTTCCATAGCTTGAAGCAAAATTTCCTCTATCTCAATAAAATTTAAAAATTTTTTGCCTACACTTGCCCCTAAAGCAGGATTTTAAAACTATATTTGTTTAAATAGTTTTGAAGAGGCACAAAGAATTGTCTTTAAATATATTAAAATATATTATATCAAAAGAAGGAAACATTCCGCTAATGGCAGGAAATTGACTGCTCATAATGAGCAGAAATGGTACAACCTTAAAAAATGTGGTTTAACTTTGTCTTCATTTTTTTTGGCTATCTTAATAGCTCAAAAAGTATCAGTGAATATTTATTTAACTGGGGAGTATACATGAAATCTAACGTCAAACACTTCATCGCAACGATTTGTTTCATTTTTTTATTTGCAGCTAATGCCAGTGCAGTAGTTCCTTCCGCACCAATATTAACCGCTACCACAAGTGGCTTGGCAGTTAGCCTTTCATGGAGTGCCGTCGCTGGGGCAACTGGCTATATTTTATATTACGCTCCATATCCGGCTGCAACAACTATTGGTAGCGCGGATATGGGTTCACAAACGAGTTTTTCAACAACGCTTCCCAATGGATCAGCGTATTACATTGCGATCAAAGCCTACAATAGCAGCGGAAGTAGTGAGTACTCCAATATATCTAACTTTACCATTTCCACTTCCACATCTTCAACGGTAACCGACAATGAAGGCAACGTTTATAATACGGTAACCATAGGTTCCCAGGTATGGATGAAAGAGAACTTGAGAACAACCAAATACCGTGACGGCACTGCCATAGGCACGATCACATCAACCAGTTCGATTTCTAGCGAGATCTCGCCAAAATACCAATGGGTGTATCTTGATAATGAGAGCAATGCGTCAACTTATGGCAGGTTATATACCTGGTATGCCGCAACGGACAGCCGAGGTCTATGCCCTCCAAACTGGCACCTGCCAACCGATACAGAATGGACCACGCTCATTGATTATCTGGGAGGAGAAAGTGTTGCGGGCGGCAAGATGAAAGAAGCCGGAACAACTCACTGGACTAGCCCCAATAAAGGAGCAGACAACAGTAGTGGATTCACAGGGCTTCCGGGTGCTTACCGCAGCCCCAATGGACAATTCGTCTCAGGCGGCAGCGATGGTTACTGGTGGTCGGCCACGGACTACACCAAGATTTCATTTGCGTGGTACCGCAACTTGAGTATCTACAGTGGCACAGCATGGCTTAGTTACAGCTCAAAGCAAACGGGTATGAGTATTCGCTGTCTCCAGGATTGACTATTTGCCTAATTGTTTAGTTAGGGTTTGAAAAAGACGGCCTATCCAGAAACGGTAGGCCGTTTTTGTGTTCAAGCAGATTAACGTTTACCGTTTCTATCTTTTGCCGGACAAAGAGAGAGAATCAAGTTGGTCTCCGTGAACGGCATCTTGAAAAATTTGATTTTGAATTTTCCTGTGTTGAATTTCCCATCAAGGCCTAAAAAACAGTCCATACCAGATATGGTATTTTGGAAATATTCAAAAAGCCTGGACTGGTAAAAGAAATGCTCAGTAGTTTGTCGAATTTGACTCCTGACAAATGGCCAAAAGAATGTCAGATTACTGGGATTGGTTACATAGATAATAAAGTTTTTATTTTCATACCATATAAAAAATCCTTGACATATAGTTTGATATTTAGCATAAAAATTTTGATTCTAGGTGCCTTTTAGAAAAGGCTTAAAAGGGAACCTTGTGAAAATCAAGGACGGACCCGCCGCTGTAATCGGAGACGAACGCTGCAAACGTGTCACTGGTCATTTGACTGGGAAGGCGCAGCAAGTAGGATGAACCGAAAGTCAGAAGACCTACCTGGGAATTTATAAAAGGTTATATTGACGGTAACAACATAACCTTAATTTATGGATAAAAAACGCTATCCTGACCAATCTATATTTGATTGGTCAGGATTTTTTTTTGCCTGAGTCTGATGGATTTCACTGCATTGCCCTGGCGGGAAGGTAAGCGGGTAAAATAAATCTGATTCACGCTAAGTGTATAAAGGAGAAAAAAATGAAACAAAAAAAATGGGTTTTAATTTTAGCAATCACAGCTTTATTCCTTTCTGCTGCCTGTTGCTATGCATCCGACGGTCATGGGCATGAACAGAACAAAAAAGTGGGTATTCTTCTGGTGGCTTTCGGCTCCAGCGAAGCATCTGCACAAATTTCTTTTGAAAAAATTGATGATCGGGTTAAGGCCAGGTACCCTGGGATTCCTGTTAACTGGGCATATACATCCCATATTATTCGCAATAAACTTGCTAAACAGGGAAAATATCTGGACTCTCCTGAAGTGGCTTTGGCCAAAATGATGGACCAAAAGTATACCCATGTGGCGGTTCAGTCCCTCCACACCATCATTGGAGCTGAATATGATGATTTAAAGAAGACCATCAATGCGTATAAAGTGATGGAAGGGTTTCAGAAAATTATTTTAGGCTATCCCTTGATGGCAACCCAACAGGATATGGAACGAACCGTTGATGCTGTTTTAGCGACCATTCCCAAAGAAAGAAAAAAAGATGAAGCCATTGTATTAATGGGACATGGTACCCATCACCCGGCCAATGCCTTTTATGCCGCCTTGATGTTTCAGCTTCAACTCAAAGATCCCAATATCTTTGTGGGAACAGTTGAAGGATATCCTGAAATTGATATGATCCAGGGATTGTTACAGAAAAAAAATCTAAAGAAAGTCTGGTTGATGCCGTTGATGTCCGTTGCGGGCGATCATGCAAAAAATGATATGGCCGGAGATGAAGAGGACTCCTGGAAATCTATCTTAACAAAAGCAGGTATTCAATGCATTCCGGTTCTAAAAGGGACTGCTGAGTATGATGTTTTTGCCGATATTTGGGTTGATCACATTGCCGGGCCGTTGCAGCACTTTTAGAATAATAAGTCTGTAAATAATTTATTTTACTGAGTAAATATTATCATATACTAAGATACAAATGTGTTGAATTGACGTTTTCAGGTGCCTTGGTAAAGGCTTAAAAGGGAACCCTGTGAGAGTCAGGGACGGACCCTCCGCTGTAATCGAAGACGAACGCTGCAAAAATGTCACTGGTCATTTGACTGGGAAGGCGCAGCAAGTAGGATGACGAGAAAGTCAGAAGACCTACCTGGAAAATGTGAGACCGTTGGAGTTGAGTATTCTGTAGAAGAGATGTTCAATCAGTTAAACTTGCCAGGATATTTTGCCGGGTACAAAAAGTTTATTATCTCGAATGCAGCGGTCTTGTGAAGTGTTTTTGCAGGGGAATGCAGACCTTCATATCATCTCATGGATAAAAAAGGGAAATCCACGGATTGACATACTATCGGTTCGTGGATTTTTTGCGTTTATTGTCATAGCATGTTGGTTAATTGTTAGGTGATGTCAGGCTCAGAATTGAAGCATTATATTTTCGGGAGCGTTTGAAATGGATAAAGGTTTGTTGATTGTGAATACCGGTAATGGAAAAGGAAAAACAACTGCAGCCCTTGGTCAGGCATTCAGGGCTATAGGGCACAGAAAAAAAGTGTGTGTGATTCAGTTCATTAAAGGTTCGGAAACATATGGAGAGCTTTTAGCTGTGGAAAAATATAAGGATCTTATTGACATATTTGTCACGGGAAATGGTTTCACCTGGCAATCCGACGATGCTGCAGCGGACCAGGCATGCGCAATGAAGGGATGGCAACTGGCAAAACAGCAACTCAATTCGTCGGAATATTTTATGGTGATCCTGGATGAACTGACCTATCTGATGACCTTTGGGTTTCTCGGAACAGATGTAATTTTGAAGAACATCAAACAAAGAAGAGAGGATCTTCACGTGGTGGTGACTGGACGATACGCGCCAGATAAACTCATTGAAGCCGCCGATTTAGTGACGGAGATGCAGGAAATAAAACATCCATATAGGATGGGGGTGATGGCCCAGGAAGGAATAGAATTTTAGCATTTTATTAAATATAACCTGAAAACAATTAATGTATTGAAGTTTAAGGAGAAAAGATGAAAAAATTAGTGACCATTGTTGCAACTATCGCAGTGTTAATTAGCTCTGCCCATGCCGCAGATTGGAATTTTTACGGTTCTGTCATGGTCAGCACCTTTTATGAAAATGTGGATATTTCAGGCGCAGATACCACAAATCTTGCTATGGGACTAAATAGTGACTCCGTCATCGGTGCCGAGGTTAATGTAAATGATGAAGTGGGCGGTGTGTTTGAATTTGAAGCCGGTAACGGAAATGTAGAAATAAGCTATTTATACGGAGTCTGGAATTTTGGTTATGGTTCTTTGCTTATCGGATTGGATGACGGTCCCCTACAACTCCCGGGGTCTGACCAGGCCTATGCTGACAATGCCGGACTTGGCGGTTGGGGTGAGATGGCAAGCCCTGGAAAAGGCCAGATAAAACTTATATTTGATGCCTTTAGACTGGCGTTTCGTACGCCCAGTGTTGATTACAATGACGGTACAGATAATGTGGACATTAATACAGAAGTGATGCGTCCTTCCATTGAGGCCAGTTATTGGTTTGCCGGGGAGAACTACAATCTTGGTATAACAGCTGGATACGGTACGTTCGAAGTCGGTAAAACTAATAAAAAAGATATTGATTCCTATGTGATTGGTATCGGCGGTGATGTGACCTTTGGCAGAGTAATCTTGGGTGCCGGCGTGTTTGGTGGTGAGAACGTGGGAAACCTGGTTGACACAGATGTAAACGGAGGCGATACCGGTGCCGGGCTGGCCAGATTTGACGGAACTCAGGTCATTAACAACAAGGCACTTGCCTGGAAAATCCATGCAACTTATATTTTTAATGACATGTTCGGTATTCAAGCTGGTTACGGATATATGGAAACCGAACTGGACAAACAGACCAAAGACGAAGTGAAATCCTACTATGTACAGTTCCCCATTACGCTCGCAGATGGCGTGTCCATTGTTCCAGAAATTGGTACGATAGATTACAGTGAAGTGGGACAAAGCAAAACAGACTATTTTGGCGCTAAATGGCAAATCGATTTTTAGTTTGAATTAGAATAGTTCCCATGCTATCAGCACTGAAAAGAAGGCCTGGTGATATTAGCCGGGCCTTCCAACCGGTGCAAGATAAAGTCCGCAGTCTCTTGGACAGGACGTTATTGAATAATTCATTTGCATAGGAACTTTTGTTCGGGTAACCTATTTATTGAATAGTCTTTGGGTATTCAATAAATTTAGTTTTCGGGAGAGTGAATTTATGGGGAAATGGATTCTTTTAGGGGCTTTTCTAGGCTTTTTTATTTTTCATCCCTTTGTGATGATTATTAATCACATTATGAATGAACCAATGGTGATTCCTGGCCACTCTCTGTTAGATATTATTTTCTTAGAAGTGAAAATGATATTTTCTTCAAAAATGCTGACATGGAGCTTATCCTTTACAATTGCGGGTGCTATTATTGGCCTTCTATATGGCAACGTCAAACAAACTATGGCTGCTTTAAAAATTTCAAAAAAGAAATATAGCGATATTTTTTATAATATTCCGGGTATGGTCTATAGGGGAAAACATGACTGGTCAACGCAAATCATTGTGAATAGTGAAATGATTTGCGGTTATCTCCCGAATGAAATTGAAGACAAAAAAATAGGCTGGCCAAACCTCATCCACCCATATGACAAACAGAACGTTTTTAAAGAAGCAGTCAAGATAACAGAAAAAGCGTTGTCTATAACCCAAGAGTATCGAATCTTAGCAAAAGATGGGAGTACGCAGTGGGTCAGTGATCACAAAACATCGTTTTTTAAACCGGATGGGTCTTTTGCAGGTGTTGACGGCATTGTTTACAATATCACTGAACGAAAACATCTGGAAGAAAAATTGAAATCCTATAGTGAGCATCTTGAAGATCTGGTCAAAGAACGAACCGCTGAAATCAAAAACACCTACCACTCACTAGAAAAAAGTGAAAAAAGTACAGGCTCCTTGCCGATAATGCAGCAGATGTTATTTATACAATCAATTTAGAAACCGAAAAGATAACATATACAAGCCCATCAATAAAAAAAATGTTAGGTTACACGACCGAGGAATGTCTTTCCCTCAGTGCTAAAGATGTTGTAACCACTGAATCATATACCATACAACGACAAAAACTATTAGAGGCCCTCATAAATACAAAACAAGAGCCTGAATTTATGGAACTTGAGGCGATGCACAAAGATGGCCATATAATTCCTGTCGAAATCCATGTCAGCATTGTATTTGACAAACAGGGCAATCCTGTTGAGATTTTAGGGGTATCACGTGATATAACCAAGCGTAAAAAGGCAGAAAAAAAATATCGAACCTTAGTAAATACCATGCAAGAAGGTTTAGTTGGAGTTGATGCAAACTGGAATATTAATTTCGTTAACGATCGGTTTGTAGAAATTATTGGTTATCCAAAAGAACAATTAATTGGTAACTCATTTTATAAGTTAATTAGTAAAGATACTGTATCGGTTGCTGAGAAACAGCATGAATTGAGGATTGATGGGAAAAATAGTTTATATGAGCTTGAGTTGATTACCTCTGATAAAAAGAAACTGTCCGTGCTTTGCTCTCCAAATCCGTCATATGACATTAACTGTAACTATCTTGGTGGCTTCGGCTTAATTTCAGACATCACGGAGCGTAAGATCATTGAAAAGGAAAAAGAGGAGAGCCAAAAATAATAATTATTATATATCTGGCTTTTCAAGGCTTACAGAAATTGCAGAATAGCAGGAGCATCAGTTTGATTTTTTAATTAAAATCTGTCTCAATATCTTGTGTCTGGTAAAAATAATATTTTGTCCTCCGGCATTCCACTGAACCAAAACCATTGTCATAAGCCGTTCTTTCATATTCCAGTTAATGTATATTCATCCAAATTAAAAAATTATTCCTCGGATCTACACAATAATGTTTTTGATCTCCAATTATACAATAATGGAATCTTGATTGATTTTATTATCCCCTTCTCCGTATAGGGGATGGCTGAAAAAATAAAATTCAAAATACCAGATGTTGTGATTTGTATTTTTCCCACAAACTGTTAAATGTTCAAAACAGATTTTTAATTTAAAGGTTCCCTAAATGATTAAAAACAAGATCCTTTTGCTTAATTTATTTTTTTTATTGTTTTTATTTCCATCAATTTCTCATGCATCGTCCACCATAAAGAAAATATTAATTCTGTATTCTTTTCAGCCACGCATGCCCGCCTACGAATTATTGGATAAAAATTTTCGTGATATCCATTTAAATAAAGACACCCGTGTGAAGTATTTTACGGAATATTTGGAGCAATCCAGATTCAGAGATGAAAAAAGTCTTAAGAAACAAGCTGATTTGATAAATCACAAATACAGAATTAATAAACCCGACATCGTCATTGCTGTAATGTCTCCAGCTTTAGATTTTATCCAAAAATATTGCAATGATACTTTTTTCAAAACCCCTGTCCTTTATGCATTAATCGATGAAAAAATAGATCATAAGAAATTACAGATTAAAGCCACTGGTGTTAATCTGCATATTGATTTGGTTAAGACATTAAACACAGCCTTATCCGTTCAACCGGAGACACGTGATGTTTATGTTATCGCAGGGACATCTATACTGGGAAGTTCCTGGCAGGCACAAGCAAAAGAAGAATTCGGACAATCTTACAGTCAATTAAATTTCCACTATTTATCAAATTTATCGTGGGAGTGATCCGGGATATCACCGAGGACAAGCGGGCTGGAAAAGAAAAAATCCAATTGGAAACCCAACTTAAGCAAGCACAAAAAATGGAATCTATAGGCACTCTTGCAGGAGGTATTGCCCATGATTTTAATAATATCATGGCTATTATTCTTGGAAACACGGAGCTGGCTTTAGATGATGTTCCAAAATGGAATTCTGCTCATTCCAGCCTTGAAGAGATCAAGAAAGCCAGTCTCAGGGCAAAAAATATTGTCAAGCAGCTTTTAAGTTTCAGTCGTAAGACCGACCAGAAACTGCAACCCATTCAAATTACTTCAGTCATTAAAGATGCACTCAAATTTTTGCGGTCAACGATTCCAACCACCATAAATATTCACCGGGACATTCAAACCACTGAAGAAACGATCCTTGCTGACCCGACCCAGATCAACCAGATCATAATGAACCTGTGCATCAATGCTTCCCAGGCCATGGAACAGACCGGGGGAGACCTTAACGTCACAGTTGCAAAGGTAATTTTGGATAATAATTCAGCCAAAGACTATCCTGACTTGAAAAGCGGCGATCATGTCAAGATAATGATAAGCGATACAGGCCCGGGCATAGATCCTGAAATCATCGGTCAAATTTTTGATCCCTATTTTACAACCAAGGAAGTCAGCAAAGGTTCCGGCATGGGGCTGTCCATTGTGCACGGCATTGTCAAGAGTCATAGCGGAACAATTGCTGTTGACAGCAGCCAGGGTAAAGGCACTAAATTCATTATATTTTTTCCTTTGGCTACAGAAAAACCAATGGTTGAAGCCCAGACAATCCATGATATTCCCCGAGGAAATGAAACCATATTATTTGTGGATGATGAACTATCCATTACAAAGATGGTGCAAAGGATGTTTGAACGACTGGGATACAAAGTTGAAACCACCACAACACCGCGAGATGCTTTGGAACGATTCAGCTTAAATCCTGATAATTTCGATCTTGTCATAACTGACATGACAATGCCCCAGATGACTGGTGTTAAATTAGCTAAAAAGTTAATGGATATTCGAGAAGATATTCCCATTATCGTCTGTGCAGGTCACAGTACCCTTGTTAATGAAGAGAAGGCAAAAGAACTGAGTTTGGCAGCCTATATCATGAAACCAATTGACATGCAGGAAACAGCACAGACTATTCGAAAAGTGCTGGATAAAAAGTAAAATCCCTTTTAATGGAAAAATTTCGGGGCCAAACCATTATTAACGAAGCCTATGCCATAAACTGGATTGTAACTAAAAAACCGGGGTTTATCCCGGAACTCTTGATTTTACCCTGTTTATAATGGTAGTTTCCCTTTCATGAACACGGCTGCATCAAGAATATCACTTCACGGGGGGCACAGCGGTCAATTTTGTACCCATGCCAGGGATTTACTCGAAGATATCATCCTGCGATATATAGACCTTGGATTCAAACAAGTTGGAATCACTGAACATATTCCGCCCATTAATGATGCTTTTTTATATCCTGATGAAAAAGCTATTCATCTCACAGCTGTTGACCTGTACAAAAGATTTGAACATTATTTTAAAGTGCTCAAGGAGTTGAAACAAAAATATGCATCTAAAATAAAAATCTTTGTGGGGATGGAAACAGAATCCTATACAGGCTATGTCCGGCATATTAATAAACTCATCTCAAGGTTTAAACCGGATTATATTGTCGGGTCTGTCCATCATATTGATGATATCTGTTTTGATTATTCCAGAGAAGACTATGAAAAGATCGTTTCTTTGTGCGGTTCCCATGACGCTTTATATGAAAAATATTTTGATCGGCAATATGAAATGATAAAGGCGCTTAAGCCTTTTGTTGTAGGCCATTTTGATTTGATCAGAATCTATGATCAGGCCTATACCAAAAGACTTTTAAACCCGGACATACAGCTCAAAATCCTGCGGAATCTAAAGCTTATCAAATCCTTGAACCTTGTCATGGATTTTAATCTGCGGCCCTTTACCAGGGGAGAAAAAAAACCCTATATAGCGGACTCGATCCTTTTGCAAGCAAAAAAAATGGATATACCCGTGGTTCCGGGAGATGATTCCCATGGCGTTAACGAGGCAGGCAAAAATATTGACATGGCAATCAAGATACTAAAGTCCAGAGGGTTTAACACGCTTTGGCCTAAGCCTGTACTTTTAACCTGATATCCAAAAAGAAAATAGAGAGATAACATAAGAAATGACCCCAGAAAACCTTTCAATCATTCTTGTTGAGCCCCAGGGACCAATTAATATCGGTTCTGTTTGCAGAACCATGATGAATTTTGGTTTTACACAGCTTCGGCTGGTAAATCCCACAAAACATTATAAATCCCTTTTGGCAAAAAAAATGGCTTTAACCGCCTTCACCGTTCTTGAGGATGCTTTGATTTTTGAGGATCTTCAGTCTGCCCTTTCAGATATACAGATCGCCTTTGGCACCACCAGGCGGTTTGGTAAATACAGAAAAAATTTTTTTACGCCATCAGGAGCTGCCAAAAAGATAAGGCAAACTTATGAGTCTATCAGTTGTGCCCTGGTATTGGGCCCTGAAGACACGGGCCTTGAGACAAAAGACCTTGATCTTTGTCAGCATTTTATCACCATCCCCACACATGATGCCTACAAGTCCATGAACCTGAGCCATGCCCTGGCTGTACTATTATACGAAATATCCTTAAAATCCGACATTGGAGATAAATTTTTTGATCCTCAACCGAAAAAACTTGCCCAAGGTGAAGAAATTGAACATATGTTTCAGCACATGAAAAAAAGCCTTCTGAATATTGATTTTCTTGACAAACAGAATCCCGAACACCTGTTAAGAACGTTCAGACGTATTTTTGGTGAGGCAGGACTCACATCCAGGGAAGTTAAAATTATCAGGGGAATGATGAGCCGTATAGACTGGACAGAAGAGCAAAGAAGGGAAATGACCCATGTTCACGATAGATGATCTTCTAGAAATTGCCATAAAGATGGAAGAAAATGCCGGGGATATTTACATCCGTTCCAGTAAAAAAATCCATAATAAAGAATTAAAATCCATGTTGAAATGGATGGCTGATCAAGAAACAAACCATGTTTTATGGTTTGCAAATCTGAAAAATAAATTTTCTCTTGAAATTAAAGAAGCCGATCTCAAGGAAATGGCCCCCAAAGTATTGCAGGACATGATGGGAGAAAAAACTCTCTCCCTTGAGGATGTGGATTTCAGTAAAATAAAAACAATTTCAAAACTGTTGGAAACCTTTATTTATTTTGAAAATGAAACCATCATGTTTTATGAACTTCTTGAAATGTTCATCCAGGAAACTGATGTACTAAAGGGATTAGAACAAATTATTCTTGAAGAAAGAAAACATGTCAAAGAACTAAAAAAGATGGTGTCATCCCTGCCTGAAGAATCAATCTGATTTTTAAGGATGGGGCCGTACCTGATTGAAGACCTGTCCCAAATAATCGCAAATCATTTTTGGATCATCAATAAATGTTTTTCCTGTTACAAAACTTTTTTTAGCACCAAAAGGTGGTTTTACGCTTTCATCAAGAACCAGAACAGGACAGCCCTGATTCTCCTCTCCCAGACATTCAATGACCTTTTGACGCGGTTTTTCATAGTCAACCCAAATGATTTCAATTTTGTCTCTCACTTCTGGCGAATAGGCAAAAAAACCCTCCACAACACCACAGTCGGGACAATAAAAAGGACCTTGATTATTTTCTTCAACCCAGGGGTTAAGCATGAAAAGAACGTGCTTGCCCATTTTTCAATCTCCTCAATATATATTTTTAAAGGTTCCAGTCCGGGGCCAGGTATTTGCCAAACACCCGGACTGATCATTTGTTTCTTAAGCCTTTCAGGCTTTAATCCTTTTCATTTCAGGATCATAGAAAGGCTTAAGAGACACTTTGGCCGGATAAATTGTCCCGGCAATATTAATTTCCCATTTCCCTTTGTCAATATAATCCTGATCAACGGGTTCATCTGCCTCGATCATAAACAATCCAACTGCGCCACCAAGGGTGTAGCCATAAGAGCCGGATCTGACATAGCCTGCCGCCTTTCCATTCCTGCTGACAACTTCAGCGTGGAAGATCAATGGTTCAGGGTCTTTTACCATCACCTGGGCCAGACGTCTTGTCATTCCTTTCTGGGACTTTTTCTTAATACAGGCCTCTTTGCCGATAAATCCGGCTGGTTTGTCTAATTTAATGGTAAAGCCCAGCCCTGTTTCGTAAGGGTCATCCATATTGTCCATGTCATGACCATAATCTCTATACCCTTTTTCCATTCTTAAACTGCCAAGCGCCTTCAGACCTGCGTGACAAAGACCAAATTTTCCCCCGGCTTCAACAATAGTGTCATACACATGGACAGCCTGTTCCGTGGGAATATAGAGTTCATAACCCAGTTCACCCAGATAGGTCATCCTGACACAAATGGCACGTCCGTATCCAATGGCAATTTCCTGTACGTGTCTATAAGGGAAGGCCTCATTTGAAACATCTGAAGGTGTGATGGACTGCAAAAGCTCACGTGATTTGGGCCCCTGAATATTTAGTTGAGCATAGGCCGATGTCATATCCGTAACAAAGGCATGGGCATCAGCCGGAATATGCCGCTTTAACCAGGTTTCAGCATGGCGGTGCATGGTATCTGTAACAACAACCAGAAATTTTTCTTGTTCCAGCTTTGCAACCGTGAGATCTGCTTCAAGTTTACCATCCTCATTCAGCCAGGGCGTATAGGTAATCTGGTTAAGTTTGCCATCAACCTCGTTTGCTGAAATATAATTCAGCACTTTGCCGGCATCCCTGCCCTGGACGTAAAATTTTGACATAAAGGACATGTCCATAATGATCACGTTCTCACGGGCAGCCTTATGCTCTTTTTCCCAGTAGGCAAACCAGTCAGCTTTACCCCAGGAATGGTTTTCAATTTTGGCTTGTTTTCCTTTAGGCGCAAACCAGTCTGCACCTTCCCAGCCGCTGACATCCTTAAAATAAGCGCCCTGATCTTTTAAACGATCATAAACAGCAGATTTTTTAGCTCCCCTGGCCGTGATCATGGATTTATAAGGATAATGGGCTTTATATACCGTACCAAGGGATTCAACAGTTCTATGCTTTCTATATTCAGGGTTATTCTGAAAGGTGTGCAGGCGATCAATATTAAAGCCTGTAATATCGACATCGGGTTTTCCGTTCATGATCCAGTGGGCCATCATCTTTCCCAAACCCGGGCCCATGATAATGCCGACGGAATTTAATCCTGCAGTCACAAAATAATTTTTCAACTCAGGAGCTTCACCAATGATGGCCGAAAGATCAGCCGTAAAACTTTCCGGGCCGCAGAAAAATTTCTTAATACCCAGTTCTTTGGTTATGGGCACCCTTGACATGGCTTTTTCCAGAAAAGGTCCCATTCGATCCCAGTCCGGTTCAATCTCGCCAAAGGAAAAGGTATTGGGAACATGTTTGATTTTCCATGGGGCACATACGGGTTCAAAAAGGCCGATCATAAGCCCGCCCACTTCTTCCCGATAATATCCATAGTGAGACGGGTCTTCCAAAACCGGCATATTTTTCGGGATATTGTCGATCTCTTCTGTGATCAGATAATAATGCTCCGCTGCCTGGTTGGGGATATTAATGCCGTCAACCTCTCCTATCTGCCTTGCCCACATTCCTGCACAATTGACAACAACATCAGCCGCAATATCCCCATGGTCGGTTTTTACTCCAGCAACCTCACCGTTCTTTTTGATAACACGGGTTGCAGATACCCCTTCAATGATATTGACACCCTGATTCCTTGCACCCTTGGCCAAAGCAATGGTGGCGTCCACAGGATTGACCCGCCCATCCTCTTTTACATAAAACCCTGCCAGAAGATCATCCACCTGGGCTAAAGGGAAGAGGTCCTTGATCTCTTTTGGTGAAATTTCATTTACATCAATACCGCAGTATCGGTTAAATGCCGCCACCCGGCGATATTCTTCCAACCGGTCTTTGTTGCTTGCCGCTTCAATAAAGCCAACGGGCTTAAAACCTGTTGTCAATCCCGTCTCAGCTTCCAGACTATTATAAAGATCCCGGCCATAAAGGCGCATTTCACAGGCTGTTTCAGACAAAGAACCAAATGTCACCATCAGTCCTGCTGCATGCCAGGTAGTTCCCGAGGTTAATTCATCCCGCTCTAAAAGCACCACGTCTTTGCAGCCCATATGGCCCAGATGATAGGCAATTGAACAGCCGATGATACCACCACCGATGATGACAACTTTCGCTTGTTTGGGTAAGTTTATATTTTTTTTATTCATTGATTTTCCTTTCGCATACGGGGTCAGGCTTCGCTTATTGTGGTTATTGAAATCAATAACCACAATAAGCGAAGCCTGACCCCTTTTTTTGTTAAATCCCCATTTGTTTTTCCGTTTCCACAACAATGGACCGGATCTTTGCAAGTACATCATCTGAAAGCTTTTCCGGTTTATGATTTTCCAGGATATATCTGACCTTTTCCATGGCTCTGTCATAAGCTGACATTGCACCTGCCTTTTCCCAGGTTCCCCTCATTTTGCGATCAATCAATTCAGGTTTAGACTGGCTCCTCATATGTTTGAATGTGTGTTCGTGCATGAGATAATCCCCGCCCGGTCCCACCTCCTTGATAGGATCAATGGCAAGTGTCTCGTCATTTACAGGAACACCCTCAATTGTATGTTTAATCATACGAGCAAATTCACAATCTAAAACCAGCTGGCCGTAATCAAAAGTGATGCCGCTTTCAAGCATCCCGGCCCCATAAATCATATTGGCACCTGCCAATGCGGGTATAAGTCCGGTAAGGGTTTTTTCATGGCCAGTCTGGGTATCTGATATTTTACTGTCGCCCTACTGCCCGGCCACATAGCTTGGCAGGGCATAATATCGGGCAAGACGCGCCACTGCACCACTTATCACCGCACACTCAGGTGTGCCCACACTGGCTGAGGCAAGTTTTAAATCCATTGCAGTGGTGGAGCTTCCGTAAATAACAGGGGTTCCTCTCCGGGTAAGCTGTGCCAGCGTGATTCCGGAAAGAATTTCCGCATTATGATTCACAAGGGTGCCTGCCAGAGTTACAGGGGCTGTCCCGCCGGCCATGGCCATGGATAAAATATTACAGACCACATTGTTTTTCGCAGCTTCCATGATGATTTCACAACAGTCGGAAATCAGTTTTAACGGGCTCACAGGACAGGTTGTAAAAGAAACAAGAGGGCGTTTTTTAAATTCATTTACACCGCCGGCAATGGCTTCACCCATTTTAATGATTTTCTTTAAAAACTTACCGTTCCCCGGACCAAAAGCACAATGTTTTGTGGTATGGGTCAGATAAGCTTCAGCATTGTGAAGGGGTACCGTATTCTGATTGACATCATGAGCACCAAGGGCTTTTTCGCAAAAATCAATTTCAGGAAGCGCATCAATTACTCTGGCGGAATCAATCAAGTCTGATTTTACAGGACTTCTATTTTCTCCTGTATATGGATCATTTACCATGACGCCTTCACTGAAATTGGTAAAATAAACCCGGGTGGTTTCCAGAACAATATCATGTCTGGGGTCACGGCCATACAGCACAACCTTGGGAGGCGCAGACCGAATGGCATCTTCCACCATTATTGGTGGAATCTTTACAATTTTTGTATCACGGTGAACAACAGCTCCACCCTCTTCAAAAAGATCCAGGGCATTTTCATCTTCCACAAAAATGCCTGTTTCATTGAGCACTTCAAGGGTTCCATAGTGAATCTCTTCCAGTTCATCATCTGTCAGAATATTGAGACTCAATCCGGATCCAAGCTGCCTTCCCGCATGAAAATTACGTTTCATTTGGTTTTTACCTCGCAACTATCTGGTTAATAATTTTAAGATCTCCATTTTCAAATGGTTGAAATAAAGACTCTTTTTACTTTATGTAAAAAAAATATATGTTACTACTGTCAGGGTAACATTATTCTTGTTTTTTATTAACAAACTCTCTATATTTATGTCAAGTTCAAAACAATCTATGGAATGTAAAAAGAGGGGAATAATACAGCCGGCTCTTTTCTATACGCCGGACCAAAGGTTTTTATGGTAAAATTAAATACACAATTAAAACTTGGACTGTCGGATTATGCACTTACCGCCTATATTTCTCTGACATCCAACCACCCGGTTAACGGTTCCCAGCTCAGCCGTCAGTCCGGAATCCCCCGTGCCAGGATATATGATGTTTTAGAAACATTAATTGCCAAAGGTTTTGTTATTGAGTCCAGCAAAAGTATGTACACACCCATTCCTTCCGAAGAATTTATTGGAAGGCTGCGCCAGGATTTTGAAGCCGTATTATCTTCCCTTGAAAAAAAAATCAAAAAAGCCCGACAAAAACCAGAAATTGATGTCATCTGGACAATAAAAGGATATTCCGCTGCAATGGGCAAGGCTAAAGAGATGATAAATAATGCAAAAATAGAAATTTATATCAGGTTATCGCCAAAAGAAGGGCATTATCTGGATTCAAAGCTATTGGCAGCCGAGTTGCGAGGTGTACAGGTCAAATATATTGCCATGGCACCTATCCCTCAAAAATTTAAATTTCAAATAATTCATCCTTGCCCTGAACCTTGCGAACAGGATTCAACAACAAGATTTTTTGATATTGTTGTTGATAAAGAAGAAATTTTATGTGGAATGTTTATTGAGGGAGATGATGAAGGCTCAGTTATCAACTGGGGTCAAAATAAAAGGTTTGTATTGTCCGGCAGAGACAGCCTGCGACATGATTTTTTCCATTATTTTCTTCATAAGATCCAGAACGAAAAAAAAATACTCACCCGTAAAGAAAATCTTCTTTACGAATTTATCCAGAAAGATATTTAGAAACATTTAGTTTCACTATCAATCTTGTGCAAGATTTTTGGCCCTGGACAGGTCAAAAAAGATATTGGTAATTTACTATTGCCAGGAATGCAAAAAAACATTAGATATAATATAAAATTTTCAATTTCCTTTTTTTTATTAATTGACTCCTCAATTTCTTTTTCTTTATTAATTTACATGGGAGGTTTATTTTGCAGCAATATTGCCCATTAGAAGGGTTTAAAATTTTTAACAAACCTGAGTGGATTGATCAAAAGGTCAGCGATCGACTTGCGGTAAATTATTGGATACTTGGCGAGTCTGTTGTCTATGCAAGACCAAAAGGATTTTCTGACTTGCCGGGAGTTAAAAATGCAATGGCTTTAAATGAGGATGTTGCATCTTTTGTGTCATCGGGAAAAAATCCTTACATCCAAATCGAAGATTATTTATTTTTAAAAGGTTCTAGTTCTAAAGCAAGAAAATACTTTATTGAGAAAATCAATAAAGACAATCGCAGGAAATCCATAATTTTCTGTAATACAACTCTTCCATTTAACGTTGCAATTAAACTGGCGCAAAAATTCAATACAACTAAAAAATATGTTCATGTTGCTAAAAATTATAAAGATGCAATTGGGCATGCGAAAACACTATCTGATTATGTGCAAAAACCGGTTGACCCTCTAATTTCAAATATATTGGAAAATTATAATTATAATGGCAATTCATTATCACCGGTTGAGATACAATCTGAAAAAAACTGGCAAATCAAAACCCCTGAATTTTCAAATCATGCTCTTGTAATCAATAAAAATATTTTACATTCAACATCCACTGGATTTTTAAGATCAAATCATATACCGCTAGTTGATAAGATGCGTTATCAATGCCTTAGCGATTTGCCGGAAAATTCCAGCTTGGACTACATCATTATAAACGGCGGCGAATTAAAAGGCACCAGCCGATCAGCAAGATTTAAATTCATGCAGTCATTAAAGGAATGGCACAAGAAGTTTCCATTTCAAATGTATATTACCTACAATGCAAATATATTTACCCGGACTGCATTCCATATAGCAGGAACGGTGATGCCTTTTAAATTGAGAGTCGCACAAAATCTAAAGCATGCACTAAAATTGGTTCATGATGATCAAAAAAAATCTTTACCCATAGAAATAAAAGAAACAAAAGCCGCTCCAATAGACCAAAGAGATATTGAGAACCTGCTCGCTATGATAGGTAACATGAATTGGGAGGTTGAAGGATTTGAAAATTCTTTTAAAATATCTGAGGATCACCCATTTTTCTACGTTTATCAATCTATCAAGTTGATTAAAGAAGAACTGGATGATCTTTTTGCCGACAGGACTAGGCTTGAAGCTCAATTGCAACAATCTCAAAAAATGGAATCCATCGGAACCCTGTCCGGAGGCATTGCCCATGATTTTAATAATATTATGGGTATTATTCTTGGAAACACTGAGCTTGCCTTAGAAGATGTTCCTGAGTCAAACCCTTCTTATAAGTACCTTAGCGAGATTAAAAAAGCAAGTTTGAGGGCTTCCAATATTGTAAAGCAGCTTTTAAGCTTTAGCCGCAAGACCCATCATAAACCGCAAATCATTCAAATTGCTACGCACATTAAAGATTCACTCAAATTTTTGCGATCAACTATTCCAACTCTTATAAATATTGAGCAGAATATTTTAATATCGGATGAAACCATTCTTGCAGACCCAATTCAAATCAACCAGATCGTCATGAACCTGTGCCTCAATGCTTCCCATGCCATGGAACAAACCGGGGGAACCCTTACCCTTTCCATTGAAAAAGTGATTCTAGATGATCATTCAGTCAAAGACTATTCTGGTTTGAAGAGTGGTGATCATGTCAAGATAATGATAGGCGACACAGGCCCGGGTATAGATCCCAAATTCATTGACAAAATTTTTGATCCCTATTTTACAACCAAGGAAATAGGAAAAGGTTCTGGCATGGGCCTGGCCGTGGTGCACGGTATCGTCAAGAATCACAATGGCGCGATCAGCGTTGAAAGTAGCCCAGGTAAAGGGTGTAAATTCAATATACTTTTTCCTATGACAAAATAAAATCCAATTATTGATACCCAATGCAAGGCGACAAGAAGTGACGAAAGAGGCCTAAGTCATACTCCCCAGGGAGGAACGACCGCAGTCAACGTAGCAGGTGGTACCTTGATGAAGGATCAGGGAACAAGTTTTAAAATCCCTTGACATCTGAAGGTGTTCTTTATACGTATCTTGGTTAGTAAAAACTACTCGGCCATTGATGTTTGTAATAAATTTAAAAGAACACTCCCGTAACAATTTGTTCCGGGATAATAAAAATCAATAGAAGATGAACAGGAGATTAATCATGAAAAAAATGTTTCAAATCTGGGCTATGATCTCAGTGGTATTTCTTTTTTTTGCAGGCAATGCCATTGCTGGAAAATCCGCTCTTGAAGAAATCTATGCGGCCAAGACAATCGTTGTATCTACAGATGCCAACTACGCACCCCAAAGCTTTCTAAATGATAAAGGGGAGTTGGAAGGATTTGATGTCAGCGTTGCAAAGGAAGTTGCTAAAAGACTTGGAGTAAAGGTAAAATTCATTACCCCTGACTGGGATCTCATCACAGCCGGGAAATGGGGAAAACGATGGGATATTTCCATTGGATCCATGACCCCTACCAAGGAAAGAAAAAATGCTCTTTTGTTCACCCTGCCCTATTATAGTTCTCCAGCTCAGTTTGCCATTCATAAAGATAACACTGACATAAAAACTTTGGCTGATCTTGCGGGCAAACGAATTGGAATTGCCGGTGAAACAACCAATGAAAGATATCTTCAAAGAGATCTTTCCATTGAAGATGTTAAAATTGTTTATCAGGACTGGAAACCAGGCAAGCTTCAAACCTATCCTACTGATGCCAATCACATAGAAGATTTATCCCTTGGAGACGGGCTGAGACTGGATGCAATTTTTTCTTCCAAACAAACCATTGCCGAGGCTATCCGTTCCGGATGCGGCAAAGGCTGCCCCATGAAAATGATAGGAGAACCTCCCTATTATGAACCCCTTAGTTTTGCCCTGGATAAAAGCCGGGCCAACAGCCAGACCCTGGTTGACAAACTCAACGAAGTTATAAAATCCATGAATGAAGACGGTACTTTGGTCAAGCTGTCTGAAAAATTCTATGGGACCAATTTGATCCCAAAATTATAAAATAAGAACCTTGAAGCGGTTTTTGATAAGGACCGCAAATGAAATAAGTTGAGCAGAAATAGCGCAGGATTTTGGCCCATATACAAGGCGCATTAAAGGTTGCATACTATACGTATTCGGCCTTTGATGCAACAAAGTAGATGGGCCAAAAGACAAGCAATTTCGTTCAAGTTATAAACTTTGTGGTCCTAAGCCAGAATACATGGATTATTGGAGACCGCTTCTTTCTTTCCTTTATCAAGTCCCACCATTAAGATATAAGGAGCAGTGAATGATGGCCAAGACAATGCACCCTGGAGCAGCCGGCATTCCTCTGGAAGCCCAACAGGTCCTACAGCAAATTGAAACAAAAAAAACGAAATACAAACGAAATATGGCTATTGCTTTTGCTGTTTTGTTTGTTTTTATGATAACCGGCCTTATTGTTCTGGGACTTGATTTTAAGTTCATGGCAAAATGGCTTCCCTTTATCCTTGCCGGAAGCGGTTATACATTTCTGGTAGCCTTTCTGGCCATATCCCTGGCCTGCATTCTTGCTGTGGTGGGAGCTCTGGGCCGGCTTTCAAAAAACCCTATTTTTAACAGTATCGCCACATCCTATGTATCCCTTATTCGAGGAACTCCTCTTCTGGTCCAGATTTACATGTGGTATCTGGCTCTGCCTCAGATAGGCAAAGCTCTGGAAGGGTATGGTATTCCTGGTATTCAGCGCCTCTTAACACTTCCTGCTGTGCCGGCAGGTATCCTGGCCCTTGGGGTCTGTTATGGTGCCTATATGACGGAAACCGTTCGTGCCGGTATCCAGTCCATAAAAATCGGTCAGACTGAAGCTGCAAAAGCTTTGGGCATGACCACTTCCCAGACCATGAAAAGGATAATTTTTCCCCAGGCATTACGGGTAATTATTCCACCGGTTTCCAATGAGTTTATTGCCATGATCAAGGATTCTTCCATGGTTTCTCTTATGGGGGTGTGGGAGATGTCCTATAGGGCACTAAAGATTGGAAGACGTCATTTCCAATCCCTTGAGATGCTGATCATGGTGGCATTTATTTACTGGATCATGTGCGTTCTTTTACAATTTTGCCAGGAAAAAATTGAAAAACACATGGCCCGGGGCGACAGGAGGATATCATGATGGAAAATTCAACTACCATGGTAAAAATCACAAATGTTCACAAGGTGTTTGGTAAAAAACTTCATGTACTTTGCGGAATCAATCTTGAAGTGAAGAAAGGTGAGACTGTTGTTATTCTTGGCGCTTCAGGTTCAGGAAAAAGTACGCTTTTGCGGTGCATCAATTTCCTTGAAGAACCAACGGCCGGAACTATTGAAGTAGATGGGATTACCATTACTGCCGGCGAAGATGATAAGAAACGGGAGAATCATATTCTGGACATCCGTAAAAAAACAGGTATGTGTTTTCAGTCGTTTAATCTTTTCCCCCATATGACAGTATTGGAAAACATTATTGAAGGACCCATAACCGTGCTGGGCCAGAAAAAAAAGCAGGCTGTTCTTTATGCTGAAGAACTTCTTGACTGGGTGGGACTGACTGAAAAACGCGAGGAACACCCTTCCCGTCTCTCCGGCGGCCAGCAGCAGCGGGTCGCCATTGCCAGAAGTCTTGCCATGAAGCCCAAAGTCATGCTGTTTGATGAGCCCACATCTGCACTGGACCCCGAACTTGTGGGTGAGGTAGTAGATGTGATGGAGCGTCTTGCCAAGGAAGGTATGACAATTATTGCAGTAACACACGAAATGCATTTTGCCAGGGATGTGGCTGACCGAGTCCTGATTATGGACGAAGGGGTCTGGATCGAAGAAGGGACTCCGGAAAAAATTTTCAATAATCCCGATCAAGAAAGAACCCGACAATTTCTGGCCCATATACTTTAGCCAAAAAACGGATTAAGGAAAACACCATGTTTGACGTGAAACCAGAGATAAGGGTAATGAACCGGGAACAGACTCAAAAGGTTCATAATGATGCGCTGGCGATCCTTGAGAAAACCGGTATTATGGTTGATGATCCCAAGGCTTTGGCCTTGTTTGAAAAAGCCATTGGGAAACAAAGCAAGAATCATCGCATCCGGATTCCCGAAGAGCTTGTCCAATGGGCAATAAATGCTGCCCCATGTGAAACAAAAATTTTTGACCGTCTGGGCAATCCATGTTTTACGCTTAATGGAGATGGAACAAGGGAAGCAGTTTTTGGGATCGGTGTAACCAACCTCCATTATCAAGACCCGCTTAAAAATGATATCCAGCCATTTTTCCGGCATCACATGGCTGCTGCCACAGGCCTGGGAAATAGTCTTGATAACTTTGATTTTATTTCAACGCCTGGGGTAATCCAGGATATTTCTTCTGAAACAGCCGATCTATATGGCGTCTTAGAAATGATGGCCAATACCACCAAACCTTTGGTGATACTTATTTCCGATTGGGATTCTTTTAATCCGGCTTTGGATCTTTGTGAACATCTTGTGGGTGATATATCCACACATCCATTTCTTATACCCTATGTAAACCCGATTACGCCGCTCACCTTAAATTCTGAAACCACAATGAAAATGGATGCATCTATTAAAAGAGGACTACCCCTTATTTTTTCCAATTATGGCATGTCCGGGGCCACCTGCCCGATAACACCGGCTGGAACCCTGGCTCTTCTTACGGCGGAACTACTTGCAGGATTAACGTATAGTCAACTTGTGAAAGAAGGTGCCCCCATCATTTTAGGAAGCCTTCCTGCTGCCTTTGACATGAAGAAAGCCGGAAGTTTTTACTCTCCTGCCACATTATTATTGAATCTGGCCTGCGCAGAAATGATGACCTCCTATAAGATTCCCCACTGCGGGACCTCTGGTAGCGCTAATGGCTGGGGTGCTGATCTTCTTGCCGGGACAACCCTTTGTATCAACCATTTTTCAAGCTGTCTGGGCAAAGCCGGCATGATTCCTTTTGTGGGCGGCAGTTTTGACTCTCTGGTTTTTTCCCCTGAACTTGTGGTATATAGCGACGATGTGATTCACCAGTCAAGACTGTTTGCTTCAGGGTTTTCTCTGGATGATGACGCAGTGGGGTTTTCAGACATATCCAATATCGGGCCAAAAGGTAATTTTCTTTTATCAGACCTTACAGCCAAACATTTCAAGGATTCACAGTTTTCAAGTACAATCTGGCCGTTTTTAAGCCTTGATAAATGGAGAGAAAAACATGAACCTGATGCTAAAAAAATATTAAAAGACAAAACGATAGAACTATTGAACAACCCTGTTGCCCCAAAAGACAAAGATGAGATCCTATTAAAAGGTGAAGCGTTTTTAAAAAATTAGGGGTCAAAAATTAGGGGTCAGGCTTTCCTTATTGTCGTTGTTGAGTTCAACAACGACAATAAGGAAAGCCTGACCCCCTTTTCACTGACCCCCTTTTCACCTTTTCATGCGCGTTATTTTTTTCGTTCCAAAATAACGGCCATGCCCTGACCACCACCAATACAAAGTGTTGCCAGACCATATCGCGAACTTCGCGCTTTCATTTCATATAAAAGTTTTGTTAAAATAGCGCCGCCTGAGGCAGATACTGGATGACCCAGTGCTATGGCGCCGCCATTTACATTAACCTTGTCAATATCCATTTTCAACTCACGCATACAAGCCAGTGCCTGGGAGGCAAATGCTTCGTTCAGCTCAATGAGATCAATATCATCAATGGTCAACCCTGCTTTTTCAAGGGCCATCTTTGTGGCCGGGATAGGACCAATTCCCATGTAAGCTGGATCAACACCGGCAGAGGCATAGGAAACGATTGTTGCCATGGGCGATAGACCCAGTTCATCTGCTTTCTCCTTTGACATGACAACCAGTGCCGAGGCACCGTCATTCATACCGGATGCACTTCCTGCCGTAACAGTGCCCCCTTTTCTGAATGGGGGTTTCAATTTTTGCAGTGCTTCAATGGTGGTACCGAATCTGGGATGCTCGTCAGTATCAAATATTTTCGGATCACCTTTTCTCTGGGGAATTTCAACAGGAACGATCTGGTCTTTAAATTTTCCTTCTTTTATTGCTCGTTCAGCAAGCTTCTGGCTTCTCAAACCAAATTCATCCTGATCTTCTCTTGACACATTATATTTTTCTGCAACATTTTCAGCTGTTTCTCCCATAGTGTTTCCACTTAAGGGATCAAAAAGAATCAATTGATCCTGAAGCTGTCCATGTCCAAGTCGGTAACCCCATCTGGCTTTTTTCAACATAAATGTTGCATTGCTCATACTCTCCATACCACCTGCAACAATAATATCTGCATCACCGGATTTAATCACCTGGGCTGCCAGGGTAACTGCCTTGATACTTCCGGCACAGGCTTTGCTGATGGTAAATTGGGGTTTTTCCACGGGGATCCCTGCTTTTACTGCCACAACCCGTGCTGAGTTAATAGGAAGATCCCCAGTTCTATATCCTGATGCATAAATGACCTCATCAATCTGATCTCCGGTCAAACCTGCTCTTTTAATAACCTCTTTTATGGGAATGGGACCGAAATCAATATCGGTCAACGGAGCAAGGGAACCACCAAATCCACCGATTGCAGTTCTGCAGGCACTGACAATTACAACTTCTTTCATTTCTCCTCCTGAAAATATAACATTAAATACTTTATCTTAAACATAGCTTTAATATAGCTGTAATATAAATAGTTGAGCGTGTCAACCAAAAACATTTGCGCATATATAGTTAATAATTTGTCGGTTTTATAAAGACTGAACTATTACTCTAATCCCAGGCATTTTTGACAAACCCGTTAAAAAAGTTATCCCATGGCCAGGTAGCAAATGAAAATTTAATGGTGGATTTGGGCTGAATAATTACAGGCCTTTAATCGTATCAGTTGCCGGGATAATATGATGCTATTGCTTCTATACTTTCTCTAAGAGCTAAAGCCACTTTTTCATCAGCATTCTGTTTGGCATTCATTGCTGTAACAATAACAGCATGGTGTCTTTTCAATCGTTCTTCATAATCTTTCTGGCTTGTTTTGACCCGTTGAGTCAAAAAATAATCACTGATTGTAAAGATTACATTCTGTGCATGTTTTTCTTTATTCATTACCCACCGGACCAGTTGATTCTGTGATTGTGCATCTGTCTTGCCTGATAATTTTACAATCATACTGGTGGCCTTTAGAACAGTTGTACTGTCTTCCAACATTTGTTCTATTCTTGCATGATCATTATAGATTCCGCAAGGTACCTGGCAATGGGCATATACTATATTAATCATAACAAACATGAGACACCAATTGATTATAAATGCTAACAACATCTTTTTAAGAGATAATTTTTTCATGTCTAATTCCTTGGTTGGTTATAAAAATTTTATCCGGCCCAATCCTTAGGACCGCAAATCTTAGGATTTTGGCGATTTAATATGGCTCAATCAGAAAAAAACCACATTGTTCCTTCCGTTTTGCTTGGCTTTATACATTGCCTGATCTGCCCTTTTGATAAAATCATCTTTGGTTTCTTCTTCTACATACTGAGTTAGTCCAAAGCTGCAGGTCACCTGGGTTTTGACTGAAAATGAATATTCTTCAATTAATTTTCGAAGCTTTTCGGCAAAAGGAACAATTGCAGCCCTGTCATTTTCAGGAGCAAGGATGATGAATTCTTCTCCTCCCCACCGGGCAAGGACATCAGAATCCCGGATTATTGCCAGACATAAAAAAGAAAGTTCTTTGAGAACCATGTCTCCTGAAAGATGTCCAAAAGTATCGTTTATATTTTTAAACCTGTCAATATCAAAAACAATGAGTGAAAGCGATGATCCATACCGTCTTGAGCGTTCCATTTCATTATTAAGACAACGATTAAAATATTCCCGGTTATAAAGGGTTGTTAAAGGGTCGGTTGTTGCTTTGATTTGCAAGACTTCATTAACCCTTACCAATTCATCCTGCTGATCTTTCTGGGTCTTTTTATAGCCTTGAAAAATAAAATTAATCCCTTTTGAGAAAAAATATCCCATGCAAAGGAAAATACAGCCGACAATTATTATAAAATACATGAAATATCGAATGGTATTATTAATTTCAAGCTTCAAATTTTCCTGGAGATGGCCAACTTTTTCGTCCAGAGAGTCAAGATAGGCGCCTTTTGCCACAATCCAGTTCCATTCAGGATAATATTTAAAATAGCTCAATTTTTTGCCCATCTCTTCTGAGCCTGATTTTTTATAATGATAGGTGACAAAGGCTTCCCCACTGTCCCGAATACCCTTGATCATTTCCCTGCGGAACATCTTGCCTTTTGCATCTTTATAATTATCTGAAATTTTTTTACCAAGAAGATCCGGACGATTCGGATTAACCAGCATGGTGGCAAAGTCGTCTCCGCCATTAATATCATGTACCTTGTAGATAAAAATGTATCCCGGAAGCTTTGACTCATAATCATTTTGATTAAGATTGTTGACAATGGAGTCTTGTATCCTGGCTTTAATTTTGTCCAGATAATCCCCACTGCCAATCACCCAGTCATAGGGCTTAAAATACTTGACAAAGGTAACTTTATCAAATCGCTGCTGTTCATCAATACCTGGTTTGTGCCATGAGTAGTTCAAAAAACCTTCGCCAGACCCTTTGGCAATTGAAAATATTTTATTAAAAAGGTCTATTGTGTATTTGTGAGGGTTTAAATAGATATTCTTGTCTTCCCAGTCAGTGTCCGGCGGATAAAGGACAGGGGTACCTTTTCCAGACCAGATAAAAAAATAACCATCACCATTATTGAACCTGATAGGGCGTATGGCTTCGCGAATAATAGCTTTTATTTCACCGGAATTTTTAATTTTCTCATTATTTTTCAGAAATAAATTTTGGGCAATGGCATGGGCTTCGTAAACTCTTTTTCTAATGTCGGCTCTAATGTCTGCTTCATTTATCCTACGACTGGCGCCAATCCTTTTAATCTGTTTATTAACTTCAGTCTCGAGCTGCTCTTTCTGGGAGTTCAGATAATTTATTTCCACCCGCTGATAATCTTTTTCAAACTTGCCGTAAGTATTCTGAATAAAGACAAAACCAAGGGTGGACGTGAGCAGAACAATAATTACAATTGAACTTATAAAACTAATTTTACCTATATTCTCTTCATTGATGAACGGCATAGGATAGTCTTGAACATTCCTTTTTATAACATCTGTACTGAGACTTATATAAATCTAATTTTCAAAAAATATAAAAGAATTGGCGGACAAAAGCAAGAAAGAAAACCCTGATCCTTCATCAAAGTACCACCTGCGGTGTTGACTGCGGTCGTTCCTCTAAAACTTGTACTACCCTTTTGAACTGTTGCTCTGCCCTTGTTTTCATATCTTCTGCAAGCTTAATGGTCTGATGTTTGAAGTTTTCATCAGTGATGTCTGTCAAATTAATCATGACATTTTTATATGCGCCCCAGATACCCGTTTCCATGGCTTTTGCTCCCACTTCAATATCTGATTTTGATGCTATATTGCCATGTTCAGCAATTCCTATCATTGCATCCCATGCAGCATCGGCAAGTTTCATTGTGGTCAAAGGAACATCAATTGCCTTTTTCAAACCCTGTTGCAATCTTTCCTGTTTTACATTTTTTTCTTCTTTTGTAACAAAAGGCAGACGTAACGCTTCAACATAGTCCTTAAAGGCATCTGTATCAGCATCAATCATGGGTATAAGTGCGTTGGCAGCATGGTGAAGCGGCCCTGCATGCTTACGCATTTTAGCATCCAGGTCTTCAAATTTACGAACACCCAGGGTCAATTTCGCCACCATGGATCCGAGCCCTGCACCCATAGCTGCAATGGCAGCAGAGGCAGAACCGCCCCCCGGGGCTGAACTTCTTGAGGCAACTTCTTCAATAAATTCTCTTACCGTCATGCCTGCCAGTGGTTCATTCTTTTCTTGGGCAATTTTATATTCAATAATTTTCTCTTTCGGATTAAAAGGAGCAACGGAAGAAAGGCCCAGCCGTTCAATGGCAAGTCTGACTTTCTGGTCCTCATCCAGAATAAAAAGATTCTCTTTTTCAATATAATAATCGGCTGCCATAAGGATGGCTTCCATGGGAACAACGCCGACAATTTCAGAGCCGGTAACAGCCACGCTAAGATCTTTTGCATCCTTTTTGACTTCTTCAAACAACACATGGGGGGGTGTGACATGATAATTGTTCAAATTGACAGTTACCTGGGCAAGATTATAGTCATCCACATACCACCCCATTCCTTTAACCTCTTTTAGTCGACCGGGCTCATCCGGTCCGCGACCTGCCTCACGAAGATTAAGTGCAATTCTGTGGGCCTGGTTAGGTGTAGATAAAAGATTTACATTATAAGCAATCAGAAAAAACCTTGCCCCGGTTACCGTTGCCCCCCATTCTGGAACAAATTCAGCGGGTCCAAAATCCGGTTTCCACTCTTTGGTTATGATCCTTTCTTTTATTCCCTCATACTGTCCTTCCCTGATCTGGGGAAGTTTTTTACGATATTCAAGGGTTGCGGATTCTTCATAAAGATAAATGGGTATGCCCAGTTCTTCAGCAGCCCGCCTGCCAAATTCCCTGGAAATATCAATGCATTCTTCCATGGTCACGTTGGCCACGGGAATAAAGGGACAGACATCCATAGCGCCCATGCGATGATGCCCCCCCTGATGTGTCTGCATATCGATTTTTTTTCTTGCCACACGGGCACAGTTTAAAGCACCTTCAATAACAGCTTTGGGAGAACCCACAAAGGTATAAACGGTTCTATTGGTGGATTTCCCCGGATCAACGTCCAGAAGACGGCATCCTTTGGTCTGTTCAATGGCTTTAGCTATTGCCTCTATGGTATCCTTATTTCGGCCCTCACTAAAATTCGGCACACATTCTACTATTTTTTTCATATCAATTTATTCCCTTTATACTGTTTGACATTAGGACCGCAAAGTTTATCACTTGAACGAAATTGCTTGTCTTTTGGCTCAACTTATTTCATTTGCGATCCTTATCTATATTTATCCTGGTTTATCATAAATCAACCAGCTTGTATATACATGTACGATATAGAACGGGCAATCGCATGTAGTTTCCTTATGATTCATACATACCCGTTCAGGGCAGTTTACCTTTCCTTCGCTGGATGGGACATGTTGACAGGCTCTTATTCGGGCTACACTTGTGGCGGGAAAACTTAGCTTCTCTCAAACACTTCCCGCCACTTAACGTTTTGCCCGCCAGAGCCTGTACCAACAGGTCCCAAAATGCTCATCCAAGGCAAACTGACCTGAACTAGTTGCGGTGCCGACAATTACAATCATTGTAGCGGATAGCAAAGCAAAATATTGTTTACATGGGTTGGGCCTGTGATATAGCATTATAGATCCTGGTTTTTTATAGAACCTTCTTAATTATAAAAGCAAGAATATCTGCTAAGGCACTTCTTTTAATGCATATGACTTTTTTTGCATCTGCCTGTTGTATAATTTTCGTTTCCAGGCAGTCGTTTGTAACAAGTGCTTTGACCTTGCTGGTATCCGGGAAAAGAAAGGGGCGTTTGACACATTCTCTAAAGACTTCAATCTTATCGTATGGACCGCTGATCCAGCCTTCAATCAGAACGATATCCAGGTGGCTGTAATAGCTTTGAATAAGTGTGGCAGGTGTCATACCCGGGGATCTGGACAGATAAACGGCAGCCATATCCCGGGTCATCATGGCTGCGGGTGCAGCACCGGCTTTCCTTTGTAAAAATGAGTCTTTTCCGGGTTTGTCCAGTTCGTGAGTATGAGCACTGTGTTTTATTGTGCCGACACTAATATTCTGCCGGCACAATTCTTTGACAATATCTGTAACCAGAGTGGTTTTTCCTGAACCCGGCTGGCCGATGATATGTAAGACTTTCACCTGTCCCCCTTTTTATTATCCAGCCTTTCCAAAAGAACAGGCCGGAAAAGTGCAGGTTTTGCAATTCAGGCAGAGTCCGCCGTGGGATAACTTTGCAAGATCCCTCTGGGTGGGTTTTTCCCCGGCCATGAGCCTGGGCAGTATCAGATCAAAAATAGTTATTCGATGATAGAGCCCACAGGCGGGAAGTCCCATGATAGAAGTTTTTTCATGATAGCCCAGAAGGAACATGGCACCAGGAAGCACGGCAGAAGAATAAATTGTCTCCTCAAATCCGGAATTCTCAATCCCGGCTCTTGTAACATCATCCGGATCAACAGACATGCCGCCTGTTGTTATGATAAGGTCTGTGTCTTTTTCAAGATAGGTTTGTATCTGCCGGCTGATTATCTCTTCATCATCCGGAAGAATGACTGCTTCTTCCAGTGTGGCTCCAAGGGCGCTTATTTTTTTTCGGACAATATCTTGAAATTTATCTTTAATTAACCCCTTGTATACCTCATTGCCTGTGATAGCCAGTCTGACCTTCAGGGGATTGAACATTTTAACACAAAATATTGGATAGTGTTCTTTGGCAAGGTCAACCGCTCTTTGAAGCTCATCTTTATGGATGACAAGGGGGATGGCCCGTGTTGCGGCAAGGCTGTTATTTGTCTTAACACTTGTATTGTTATGGATGGCGGCACACATGACGTCCTGAATCATATTAAATTTTGTTAACGCCTCTATATTGACCTTGAAAAGGCCGGGATAAGAAGCTCTAAGTTCCAGTTTTCCCTCACTGGGGGAACCGGAAAAAATAACACCCGGCCCTGCAAGTGCAGCGGCAAGTTCATTGACTGCTTCATCTTCATGGACCTGATCATCCTTTAAATCCAGAACAAAAAGATTATTCTTCCCCATGCGCATTAAACGGCATACATCACTATCTGTCACCTTGTGACCTTTTTTAAATGCCGGGCCCTTAGATTCTCCCGGTATGATTTCGGTCATATCGTGGGCCAGGGTGGTACCGACAGCTTCGGCAACAGGGATGGTTTTAAACGGCAGATTTTTTTTTGTGTTGCACATGATGACTTCCCTTATTATGTGTGTTTTTTTTTACAGGTTGATAATAGGTGCCAAGGGCACAGGGACGACACAGGATTTTGTCATTTTTCATGACTTCTTTTTTATCTCTGACCACCTGGCCGCAGCTTGAACAGGTTTGTTTGAATCTTGTAGGACCGGGATAATCGCAGGCCGGCACATCAACTTTTACTTCTTCTATATCAAAAAGATCCTTAATATCCATCTTTTTATAGGCCGAAAGCTGCTGTTCTCTCTTATCAGACATTTTTGGCGCATAAATTTGGGCAAGGTCCCTTGCTTTTTCTGTAGAGACTATTCTAAAGGCTTTGCCCGTTTCAAGATTGACAAAGGTTGCAGCCATTATACCGTTATCCACAAATTTTAAAGACCTTCTACCCAGCCGGACTCCAGTAACAAAACATATGGCATCAGTTGCACATCTGTCCATTTCCACATAAACAATGAGTTTTTTTATCTGGGGCATCTTGGCCGGGTTGTCCAGACCAATGAGACGGCAGCCCTCCATGGCCATACGTACCCCTACCACCTGGCCGGGGCAAAGGTGCCCATGGGCGTTTGAAGATCCTTTAAGCAGGGTTTCAAAATCTTCCATTCTTAATTTCCTGATTTTAGGTAAGGGCTCACTAAAAAATAACGTTACATTTTGGTAATTAATTTTTGAGTGGACCCTAAGCAATATTAAATTAAAAATTCACTTAGGCCTTATGTTAATTTCAACATAAGGCTTCTTATCCTTATGTTGAAATTAACATAAGGTCAAGAGTTTTTATAAAAATAATTCAAAAAAGGACTGTGTACACTAAAATCAAAAAGGTGTATAAAAAGTTTTGGACGTAAAAATAATGTCAATGAATAAGGGA
>Ga0233437_1000651_pt1 | contig 75360 bp, 66 predicted proteins | sample SI_122_August201_FD_182714 | JGI IMG/M metagenome (GOLD analysis project Ga0233437, IMG submission 182714) | Seawater microbial communities from Saanich Inlet, British Columbia, Canada - SI_122_August2016_200_MG | ecosystem: Environmental > Aquatic > Marine > Inlet | place: Canada: British... | reverse complement strand
AGAATTGCCGCCCATAAAAGTACATCATCCCCCGTCAGGAATAGTCTGCTCACAGCTTCAGCTGCGGGCTAGGATAGTGTCTTATTTTTTATGTCCATTTTTCCATTTTCACCTGAGGCGGAACACAGTATAGAGATACTTGTGACTACGATAATTCCTTTGGCGCGCCCTAACTTGAAAATAGTTTTTTTCATATCAGATCACGAAATAGATGATTCTTTATCTCTCTTTTTGTTTGCTTTTTTATCCCTTGACATCTTTTAATCTAATTATACAGAGAAAAGCACAAAGATTGGAGAAAGAAAAGCTGCGAAGTCTAACATATCGCAGCTTTATGCTAGGCTCATTCCCCAAGCAAAGGGTCATTTGCTTCGGGCGTAATACCTGCTCTTTCTAATTGTGCGCGTAACTTTTTTATAACTTTCTTTAATTCAGCCATGCGAACTTCTCTGCCGATCATGAGGTCAAATGTTGTTTGTTGTTCACCCATTTTATTTTTGAGCTCGGTGGTACGTTCTTTAACTAATTCTTCTAAGTGATGCCGATGCTTGTGTAATTCTTGTTCAGCTTCGTTGCGTTTTGTAACATCTTGGACGATGGAGTAGAGCAGAGTTGAGTCAGCAACGGACACTGGCCCAGAATAAACCTCCACTGCTCGAATCTCTTCTGAAGCTATTTGATGTTTGAAGTTAAAAAAGAGTCTCTCTTCTTTTTTTGCTTTTTCCATCTCTTTTTGGACTTCTTCATCGGAAAGCATGTTGATGTCCGTAATACGCATGGATGTTAGGGTTTCAAGAGGATACCCATAAAACTCACAGGCACTTTGATTTGCCTCAACGATTTTTCCATTTGAGGGATCAATGATGAGTTTTATCGCCAAGTTGGTTTCGAATATTTGGCGATAGCGAGTTTCGCTTTTGCTTAAATTACTTTCACCTTGTTCCAGGTCCGAAACACGTTGACGTATTTCATTTAATTCGTTAATAAGCTGGGATTTTGTTTTCTGTTCGTCTTTCATAATTGAATACCTGAAAAAATGACCACGTTCTTATTTAAACCCCTTGCGAGGGTGGTGAGTCCCAAGAGCATTCTTATGAATGCCCCAAAACAGGATGTGGCTGGTAGGCTTCTTCTAATAATAAGGAAACTTCATCTTCTGAGAGGACAATATCCAAGGCAGCGATGGCTTCTTCGAGATGTGCCATTTTACTAGCCCCGATGATGGGCGCAGTGATATGTGATTTGCTCAGCATCCAGGCTAATGCGATCTGTGCGTTGGTCACGCCGTGCTTTTTAGCGATTTCCTGGACTTGTTCAATGATGGTGAAGTCATTCTCGCGGAAGTACATTTCATCGGCATATTGATCGGTCTGTGCGCGGGATGTTTCGCCACCACCTTCGCGTTTGCGTTTGCCTGCCAAAAATCCGCGCGCCAGCGGGCTCCACGGAATCAAGCCAATGCCCTGATCGATACACAGCGGAATCATTTCGCGCTCTTCTTCGCGATAGACCAAATTATAGTGATTTTGCATGGAAGTAAAACGAGTCCAACCATTTACTTCTGCCGTGTGCTGAGCCTTGGCGAATTGCCAAGCATACATTGATGAAGCACCAATATATCGTGCTTTACCCGCTTTAACGATGTCGTGTAGCGCTTCCATGGTTTCTTCGATCGGAGTCTCATAATCCCAGCGATGGATTTGGTACAGGTCTACATAATCCATTCCCAGACGAGTTAGTGAAGCATCAATGGCATCCATGATGTGCTTGCGGGAAAGCCCACCAGCATTGATTTCATCGGTTAGGTTAAAGAATAGTTTGGTGGTAACAACCACGTTTTCGCGCTTGACCCCAAACTTGCGGAGCAGTTGCCCCGTCAATTCTTCACTGACACCTAGGGAGTACATATCGGCGGTGTCAAAAAAGTTGATTCCCGCATTCAGTGCTTTTTTGATGAAAGGACGAGAAGCGTCTTCATCTAATACCCAGGGACGCCATTTGGGCGAGCCATAGGTCATCATCCCCAGACACAGTTTTGAAACTTTTAGTCCACTTTTACCGAGATTGACGTATTGCATAGCTTCTCCTTTTTCCTACAAACCCTTTGAGAAAGGTTATTGTATTGGACCTTACCACTCCCCAAAACCTTCTTCTGGCTTCACCCCTGCTAAATAATCTTCAATTCTTCGTCTGATACCTGGGGCGGTATTTTCGGGAAGTGTATCTAACGAGAAAAGTTCAATAGCGTCAATTTCCCAATCTCCGTTGCCCGTGTAGGTGAAATCCTTGCAGAGGAAAACGGCGATATGGTCTGTGTGGCGATAGGCGATTTTTGTGTAGATGCCGAAGAGTTTCATCTCCCCGAGTGTGGCTCCGGCTTCTTCCATTGCTTCGCGGCGGGCGGCATCGGCGAGGTTTTCGCGTTGTTTTGCTCCGCCGCCAACGAGAAACCAACCATCTTGATAACTATGTTTGACCATCAAGACTTTATTATCTTGAATTAGTAAAACGCGTACACCTATTGAGATGGGCTTAAAAACTCTGCGGACGCGGAAATAAGTGAAGTGGATTGGCTTTAGGAAAAGGCGCTTCATTTAGTCTTCACGTTTGATCCAGCGGTAGAAAGCACTGCGCATCCCTGATTCGAGCAGCCAAATCTCATCTTCATTCTGCACAACACGAATTAAGGCTTCCGCAAAGAAATTCAGGAAGAGCCACCGGATCAACTCTGCGCGCTTGTTCGCGTGGAGCGAATCCGCTGCTGGCTCAAGGATATTTCCGTGTTCAAATTTCCCCGCATCTGTTACGACCGGTAGAATAAAGCGGACAATGGCTGTTGTTTCATCTACGATATAGGAACCATAAGCAAAGGGGCGGCTAACCACTTCGGCGCGAGATGCAAGTAGATCGGCGCGATAACGCCCGTTGACTAAATAAATCGAATAGCCCCCAATGGTGCTTTCCATAAAATCAAAAACCAATTGCTGAATTTTTTCATCACTGTAATCTGCTGATAAATCTAATCCAACGCGGATTTGTGCAATGCCAATTTCCTGAATTCTTTGCTCGATCGTGTCGCGGTAAAAAAGGTTATCGAGGGCTTCGCGCAATCTGTCTTCTCGTGAAAGAGGCATGAAGAATTCATAGATCAAGACGCTGGGGGAGACTTCCAGTACGTAGTCGGTAAATAGTCGCTTTTTCTGGTGCAGGAGTTCTTTAAAATCGTTCAGGCGTACACGCAGAATTTCCGGTTTGGCGAGATATTGCCCGTCTTTTTCTTCGACCAAGTCGATAAGGCGATTGGCAATATTTTCTTTGGTTTCAGCAAGTTCCCAGCCTGTTTTACTGGCAAGCTCTTGGGCAGAGAAAGATGTTTTTTCTTGTGCGTGTTTTATAAGAAAATCAAAACTTTCTTTGAAGTTTTTTGGATTTGTCATTTTGAAAATATACCTTGATTTAAAAAGCAGGGGTGGGTTTGCCCCCCTCGGGGATGCTTCGCGAAGACCCGCCCCTACGCTTTAGGAAAGAATTTCCAACTTTGCCAAACTCGCGGCTAATCGTTTGATGCCGACGCTTTCAAAGACAATGGTCACGATCTCGTCGTCGCCATCGGCGCGGGTGTTGAGAATGATTCCCTCGTCGAATTCGGGGTGGCGGACTCGTGATCCCATCCGGTATTTTGATTCTTTAGCGGGAGCAATTTTCTTTCGCGCGCGTTTCGGAAATGTTGAGGTAGAAGTAGATGATGAAGAGGAGGAAGATGTCCAGCGCGTTGTCGATTTTTTTCTGCGCGAAGAGCCACCTCCCCACGAATAAGATTTTTGGGGAGAGGCGCCAGCGCGGGATTTCCCGATCATCAATTCTTCGGGAATATCATCCAAAAAACGGGAGGGATAGGTTGCTTCGGCGTATCCGCGCCCACCGCGTTGCACCGAGCGAACGAGATAGAGATGGTTTTTCGCGCGGGTGATACCCACATAAAAAAGGCGACGTTCTTCGGCCATCTCTTCGGGCTCGTCAAAAGAGCGGCTATGCGGGAGGATGCCGTCATCCATGCCGACGATAAAAACCACGCCAAACTCCAGTCCTTTTGCGGCGTGCAAGGTCAGCAGCGTGGCGGCGTTTTGCCCTTCTTTGAGTGTGTCCTGGTCGGAGATCAGGGCTACATTTTCGAGAAATTCGGTTAATGTGCGTTGATCGTATTCTTCGGCGAGACGGCGCAATTCCAGTACGTTTTCTTGGCGGTCCGTGCCTTCGTCGGTGCCGTCGTTGAGATAATCGAGATAGCTAATGTCGGCGACAACTTTATCGAAAAGTTCGCTGACAGTCAGGACGTCAGAAGAAGCGCGCCAGTCGGCAAATAAATGTCCGAAATTGGATAGGGATGTCGCCGCGCGCGCGGTGAAAGAATCCCAATAGGGAGATTTTGTGCCACGGGATAGATCGAGTAACGCTGCTCCGGGAGAGTTGCCAGCATTCTGAGCAACTTGGTGTAGGGTATCGAGCGTTTTCTTTCCAATTCCCCTCGGAGGGACACTGGTAATACGCGCCAATGCCACTTGGTCGCTGGGGTTGTGGATCAGGCGCAAATAAGCGATCATATCTTTTACTTCTTTACGTCCATAAAATCGCTTTGCGCCCACGAGTTTGTAGGGGATTTGCGCCTTCAAAAAAGCTTCTTCCAGAAGGCGAGATTGAGCATTCGTGCGGTACATGACAGAGCAATCACTGGGCTTTACTGCGCCGCTATTTGTGATCTGAAGAATGGTATCGACGATGAAATTTGCCTCGGCGTAATCATCTACCGCTTCAAAATAAGAGAGCTTATTCCCTGCGCCGCGCTCACTAAAAAGTTCTTTGCGCTTTCGGCGGGAGTTTTTGTCGATCACAGCCATTGCCGCATCAAGGATATTTTGTTTGGATCGGTAATTCTGCTCAAGCAAGATAGTGACTGTTTCGGGATTGTCTTGCTCAAAACGATTTACGTTGCGATAATCCGCGCCACGCCAACGATAAATGGATTGGTCCGGGTCGCCAACAACAAAGATATTATGATGCACAGAAGCCAAATGCTTAATAAGCGTATACTGCGCCATATTCGTATCTTGGAACTCATCCACAAGGATATGTTGAAAACGCTCGGCATATTTTTCTCGAATAGCGGGGTTTTCTTCTAACAAACGAGCTGTTATTACAAGTAGGTCGTCAAAATCGAGGGCGTTATTATCGATTAGAAGTTCCTGATAACGTGCATAAACGCGCTTTACGACTTCATCTCTGTAGGTAGTCGTGGGATATTCGCTGGGGCGAATTAGTTCATTTTTTGCATTAGAAATTGAGCCGTGTACTGAGCGGGGACGATAACGTTTCTCGTCTATATTCAACTCACGGAGGGCAGTTTTGACTACACTCTCTTGATCTTTTGAATCGAAAATTACGAAATTAGAATCGTAGGGCAGTAATTCCACTTCACGGCGTAGAATACGCGCACAAACAGAATGGAATGTGCCCAACATCAGTCCTTGTGAAAATTGTGGGCCGATCAGGTCTTCGACTCGCTCTTTCATTTCTTTCGCAGCTTTATTCGTAAAAGTTACAGCGAGAATTTGGTAAGCACGGATCCCTTTTTGCCCGATCAAGTAGGCAATACGTTGTGTCAGGACGCGCGTTTTTCCGGAGCCTGGCCCGGCAAGGACAAGAACGGGGCCGTCATTTGCAGTTACAGCTTCTTTTTGTTGTGGGTTAAGAGAATCAAGGAGAGGCATAGTTTAAAAAAATAGGGGCGGGTCTCAGACCCGCCCCTGCAAAAGGGTGGGTTATTTTAATTCAGATGTACAGCTCGGGCAACGGGTTGCCTTGATGGAAATTTCGGTAAAACAGAAAGGGCATTCTTTTGTTGTTGGTTCTGCTGGAGCGGGAGCAGCTTCTTCTTTCTTGGTTTTATTTGCGCTTTTCACGATCATGAAGATGACAAAGGCGATAACGATGAAGTCAACAATGGCTTGAATGAACGCACCATAAGCGACAACTGCATCTCCGACCGCAAAGGATAACGCGCCGAAGTCTACGCCGCCCATCATAAGTCCAATTAGCGGCATCAAAATATCAGCCACGAGCGATGCGATGATCTTTCCGAATGCGCCACCGATGATCACAGCGACTGCCAAATCCAGCACGTTGCCGCGCATTACAAATTCTTTGAATTCTTTTAACATTTTTCTCCTCCAGGGGATTGTTATCAACGAGGCGATTGTACCGTTGGCAGATATGACTGTCAACGTGATTGACGCTTTATTGAATTCAGGTATAATCGAGTGGCTATACTCCTTTTTTATGTTTTTTTTATAAGATGTTATTCGCCCTTTTCGGGCTTTTTGAATGAAGAATAAGTATCCTGCTATTTTGAAATCAATTTTATACTCAATTTTTTAGTTTGGAGGCAACATTGGCTGTAAACGAGAAATCGGTTATTCTGCAAGTTGAGAACTTGCGCACACAGTTCAGCACAGATGATGGGCTTGTGCAAGCAGTGAATGGTATTTCAATATCATTGCATGAAGGGGAAACTTTAGGGATTGTGGGGGAAAGTGGGTGTGGAAAAAGCGTTTCAATGTTATCTGTAATGCGTTTGCTACATGTGCCGCCCGCGAAGATTGAGGCAGACCGCCTCTACTTCATGGAAACGGATATTATGTCTTTGTCAAAAGAAGAAATGCGCAATGTGCGTGGCAGTCAAATTGCGATGATCTTCCAGGACCCAATGACATCTCTGAATCCTGTTCTAACCATCGGTTTTCAACTGATAGAGCCTCTCCAATTACATTTAGGGTTGGATGACGAAGCTGCGGAAAAGCGTGCAGCTGAGCTTTTAGAGATGGTCAACATCCCTGATGCTGCATCCCGTCTTAGCGATTATCCTCACCAGTTTTCTGGGGGGATGCGCCAACGCGCAATGATCGCAATGGCTTTGGCTTGTAATCCGGCAGTGCTAATTGCTGACGAACCAACAACAGCTTTAGATGTGACCATTCAGGCACAAATCGTTGATCTTATCCAGCGATTGCAGAAGCAAATAGGGATGGCTCTTATTTGGATCACCCATGATCTTGGTGTTGTGGCAGGTTTGGCAGATCGTGTTGTTGTGATGTACGCCGGATATATTGTTGAGAGTGCTTCAGTTGATGAGCTTTATGGTCAACCCCGTCACCCGTATACAGCAGCTCTTTTACGTTCTCTACCTCGTATGGACGGCAGTGTTGGTGAAGACTTGGAATCTATCAAAGGATTACCACCGGATCTAATTCAGCTTCCGAAAGGATGCCCTTTTGCAGCTCGTTGTTTATTTGTTCAAGATAAATGCCGTACTGAGAATCCCCCTCTTGAAGAAATTTCCTCCGAACACAAAATTGCTTGCTGGATTGATGTAGACACAGGTGAGTTTCGATGAACAAAGAAAAAGTATTGGTTAAGGTAGAGAACCTTACAAAGCATTTCCCTATTACGCGCGGTATTATTTTTCAGAAACAGGTCGGTGCTGTTCAAGCTGTTGATAATGTTTCTTTTGAAATTAGAGAAGGGGAAACCTTAGGATTGGTTGGCGAGAGTGGCTGCGGTAAATCAACTACAGGGCGTACAATCCTTCAACTGCATCGAGCCACTTCTGGCAAAGTTTTTTATGATGGAGAAAATTTAACCGAAGTCAACGACGATAAGATGCGAAAGTATCGTCGGGACCTCCAAATTATTTTTCAGGATCCTTACGCCTCTTTAAATCCCAGAATGACAGTGGGCAGCATTATTGCTGAACCCTTGGAAGTACACGGTATCGGGACGAAAAAAGAGCGGCGCGAACGTGTAAAAGAGTTGCTCGCGTTGGTTGGGCTTAATCCCTACTTTATCAATCGTTATCCACACGAGTTTTCAGGTGGACAACGTCAGCGCATTGGCGTGGCGCGTGCTTTGGCATTGAATCCCAAGTTTATTGTTTGTGATGAACCTATTGCTGCTTTGGATGTGTCAATCCAGGCGCAAGTTGTCAATTTGCTTGAAGACCTACAGGAAAAATTTGGTCTGACCTATCTTTTCATTGCACACGATTTGAGCATGGTGCGCCATATCGCAGATCGAACGGCTGTGATGTATTTAGGCAAGATCGTTGAGTTGGCAGAACGCGATGAACTCTATGGCAAACCTTTGCATCCTTATGCTCAGGCTTTGCTCTCTGCTGTACCCATCCCCGACCCTGCCAAGGAACGGGAGCGTAAGCGCATTATTCTTGAAGGCGATGTTCCCAGTCCTTCAAACCCACCTTCAGGGTGTCGCTTCCATCCGCGTTGTCCAATAGCAGAAGATATTTGCAAAGAAAAAGAACCCGAATGGCGAGAAGTTCACGATGATCACTGGGTATCTTGTCATTTGGTCTAATACCCAATACCTTAATACCCTATCACTTTATAAAAGGAGGTGGTGCTTCTTAATAGATGATATAAATTCGTCGTTACTTGGTAAACCAAACATTTTATAAACTTAGAAGGAGAAGACATATAATGAAAAAGAACACAACCTTATGGTTAGTCATTTCTATGCTCATCGTTAGCAGCATGGTGTTGACCGCCTGTGGTGGTAGCGGAGCTCTTGCAGAAGATCCCGTAACCCTTAACTGGAACTGGGGCACTGAGCCCCCAACCATTGACCCCTCTTTGGCTACTGACACAACTTCCGTTGATGTTGTTGGCAATACCTTCATGGGCTTGACCAGATTTGACCCCGTCACCGGCGAAGTTATTCCTTACTTGGCAACAAGCTGGGAATCTGGCGAAGATGCTGACGGTAACCAGACCTGGACCTTCACCATGCGTGAAGATGTCTCCTGGGTTAGCTATGATGCCGAAACCGGCAAAGTTAGCAAAGTTGAAGGTCACGAGAATGTGACAGCTCACGATGTTGTTTACGGTGTAAAACGCACAGTTAACCCCGATACAGCTTCTGACTACTCCTACGTTCTTTATATTGTTAAGAACGCTGCTGCCATCAATGGCGGCGAAGAAGGCGTAAGCCTTGATGAGTTGGGTGTTGCCGCTCTTGATGACTACACCGTTCAATTCACCCTTGAGCGCAAAGCTGGCTACTTCCCCGCTATCGCTGGCATGTGGATCGCTAATGCTATGCCCCAATGGGCAATCGAAGCCAACCCTGATTCTTGGACAGAGCCCGAGAACTTCGTTTCCAATGGCCCATACGTTCTTGAGAGCTGGGTACACGGCGGCGAATTGAATCTTGCCAAGAACCCCCTCTTTTTTGATGCTGACGCCGTTCAAGTTGAACGCGTTTATGGTGTGATTATCGAAGAAGAATCAACCGCTTTCTCCCTTTATGAAAACGGCGAACTTGACAGCACTGGCGTTCCCTCTGCTGAAATTGATCGCGTAAAAGCAGATCCCGAACTTAGCGCAGAATACACCCAGATTCCTGTTCCTTGTACATACTACTACGGCTTCGTTAACACCAAAGAGCCCTTCGATGACGTCCGCGTCCGCATAGCTTTTGCTCAGTCCATTGACCGCCAAGGCTTGATCGACAATGTTGTTAAAGGTGGCCAGTTCCCCGCAACCAGCTTCGCTCCTCCTGGAATCTTCGGCGCTCCTGAGCCCGGAAAAGTTGGCTTGTCCTATGATGTTGATGCTGCTAATGCCTCCCTCCAGGAATACCTGGATGAGAAAGGCATGACCATTGAAGATTTCAACGCTATGGACATCGTCCTTATGCACAATACCAGTGAAGGTCACGCTAACATCGCTGCTGCAATTCAGCAGATGTGGGCTGACAACCTGGGTGCAGAAGTTCGCGTTGAGAATCAGGAATGGGGTGTTTATCTTGACACAATCACCAAAGATACCCCCATCGAAGAAGTACCTCACATCTTCCGCCTTGGCTGGTGTGCTGACTATCCGGATGAGAACAACTGGATCCATGAAGTCTTCAACTCTGACGAAGGTGCAAACCGCGTCCGCACAGACAACGCTGACTTCAATGCTCTTACAGTTGCAGCCGGTGAAGCTCAAGACCCCGCAGAGCGCGAAGCTCTCTACGAACAGGCTGAAAAGATGTTCGCTGAAGAGATCGTCGGTTATGCCCCGATCTATCACTACACTGCAATGAATGTTACTCAAAGCTGGGTGACCCGTAACTTCCCGCCCTTGGGCGCAAATGACTTCTACAACTGGACAGTTGATGAAGCAGCTCGCGGTAACTAGATTTCTGATTTAGTACCTACCTTTGAGAGGTGGAGGGAAACCTCCACCTCTCAATTCTCTAAAGTAGAAGGAAAGAAACCTATGCTTCGATATATCATTCGTCGTGTTTTGCAGTTTATTCCTGTTTTAATAGCAGTCACCTTATTTACTTTTGTTCTGATGCGTGCCATTCCTGGCGGCCCTTTTGACCATGCCGGGGACAAGGCTTTGCCTCCGCAAGTTGTCGCGAATATCGAGGCAAAATATCATCTAGATTGGCCCATGTGGAAGCAATTTCTCTCTTATCTTATTGGTGACGATCTCCTAGGAGAGGAAGGCCCTTCTATGGGTGTTATTCGTGGTGATCTGGGGCCCTCTTTGCGCTATCGTGGACAAACCGTCAATGACATCATAGAAACATCCCTGCCTGTCTCAGCACAGCTGGGTTTTATGTCGCTATTATTAGCCCTTATTATTGGTGTCCCAACAGGAACTATAGCGGCCCTCAAGCAAAATACATGGATGGATTACACAAGTACCTTTGCTGCGGTTATCTTCCTTTCTATTCCTAACCTGGTTTTGGCGCCGGTTCTGATATGGATATTCGCTATCGAGTTGGGTTGGTTCCCAGTAGCAACCTGGGGTGCAAAACCGCCCTTCTTCCTCGGAATTTTCCCTCGCTTTAGCCAGCTAAACGCGAATTATTTTAGTCATGCTATTTTACCGGTCTTTGCTTTGGGTACTTCTTCAGCTGCAGGTATTGCGCGCCTTACAAGGGCAAGTCTCTTGCAAGTGGTTAATGAAGACTATATCCGCACTGCTCGTTCAAAAGGATTACGGGAACAAACGGTGATCGTTGTACATGCGCTAAAGAATTCTCTAATTCCTGTTGTTACGATCTTAGGCCCCGCTTTTGCGGCTTTGGTCACAGGAACTTTTGTTGTTGAACTGATTTTTGGCATTAACGGCTTGGGGAAGCATTTTGTTACCAGTATTGGTAACCGAGACTACCCCGTTATCACTGGTGTGACATTGATCTACGCTGTTGTACTTGTGATCGCTAACCTTTTGGTTGATGTTACCTATGCCTGGCTTGATCCACGCATTCGCTTTGATTAGAAAAATACTGACTAAAACTCAGGAGATAAAATATGGCTGTTGTTGATCTCGCAGAAGAAACAGGCACTATTACACGAAAAGAAAGAAGCTTAGGCGCAGAGGCTTTTCGGCGCTTGCTGAAAAATCGTATTGCAATGCTTAGTGGTATTTTTATTATTGCATTGGTTTTGGTTGCAATTTTTGCCCATGTTGTTGCCCCAAGCGATTACGCAAGGCAAAACCTCGAAGAAAATAATGCTGTTCCGCAGTGGATGTTATTTATGCTCCCGGAAGGAGCTGAAAATTATGCTCGTATTAGTGATGCTTACGCATTGGGCGCCGATCACCTCGGGCGTGATATTTTGAGCCGAACGATCTATGGTGCGCGTGTTTCGCTCACGGTGGCTATTGTTGGTTCCTTTGTCAGCCTAATGGTTGGTGTTATTTACGGGATGGTTTCCGGTTATCTTGGTGGGCGTGTGGATAACGTCATGATGCGTACCGTAGACTTTCTATACGCTTTCCCCTTCCTTGTTGTTGTGATTTTGCTGCAAACTTACTTTAAGGCGATTGCAAGGCAAAGCGAAGGTGGTGAAGGGTTGGGGTTGGTTCTCATTAACTTGAATAAAGATATGGGCGGCTTGCTCTTCCTCTTTATCGCCATTGGACTTATCAACTGGCTGGGGATGGCACGTATCGCTCGCGGACAGGTACTTTCTTACAAGAAGAAAGAATTTGTCGAAGCAGCGCGTGCTGTTGGTGCAAATGATACCCGCATCCTGATCAAACATCTCTTCCCTAACATCCTTGGGCCATTGATCGTTGCTGAAACGCTCGCTATCCCGGGCTATATCTTTACAGAATCATTCTTGAGCTTTATCGGCTTGGGTGTAGACGCGCCAACCCCGAGTTGGGGTATTATGATCTCTGAAGGGGTGAAGGGATTGCGGTCTTATCCCAACCAGATATTGGTTCCCGCTGTGGCCTTATCGCTAACGACATTGGCTTTCAACTTCCTCGGAGACGGTTTGCGAGATGCATTTGACCCCCGCCAAAAACAATAGCTTCTTTCTTGCTATAAAGGTTGATTGGGCTGGGGTATAAAAAAATAGACAGAAAAAGAACTGCGGATTGCAAGAAAGCGTCCGCAGTTTTTCTTTCGCTGGAGCAATAACTTTGAAAAAACGTGGAAAATCCCTCTTAATAGCGCTGGCATTTGTAGTTGCTCTATGGCTGCTTATCAGCTATAGCTCTGGTCCGGCACGGACACGGAAACCCTCAACCGATTGGGGGCGTGGTGTGCCCGTTGGCGCTGATGCTTCAGGAACCCTTGGCATGGTTGTTGAAGACGATGGCTCTGCTATTCATCTTGTTTGGCCCTTTGAAGCGGATGCCGGTAAGACCGGTATCCGGTACGTCCAGCTTGGCGAGAGCGCTCGTGTCGTTGAAGAGAAAGATGTCGTTCAAATTCAAGGCGAAATGCGTGCTCCACGTATTTTTATGACGCAGCAGAATTCCTTACGCTTATTATGGGCTACACGCGTAGATTCATCACAAAAATGGCAACTCTGGTATGCAGAAATTGATCTTGAAGGTACGCTCCAAACTGAGCCAAAAATGCTCTCAGATGCAAGCTTCGGTGTCCGTCGTTTTGAAGCAGTAGGGGATTCTGATGGGGGTTTCTGGGTTGTCTGGGACGATACGAACTCTGGCAGCATCCATTTGACAGGCGTATCTGCCGATGGTCAGAAGCAAGCCCAAATCACGAGCGTCGCGGAGAAGGGTTCAAATCCGAGTATTGCCTTGGGGGCTGATGATCAAATCCATTTATCCTGGCTCAATAATAATAATGATCTCATCTATGCAGAACTTGATGCAGGTTTTGCTCATACGCCGGAGAATATCCACCATATCGCATTGGGGACGGGGGCGAGCCTTAATGGTCCCAGAATGGGCATTTCGGATGAGCAGGTATATATTTTCTGGTCTATTCTTGACCAATCCGGTTTGGAGGCAGGAACAGCGCGCACGGAGTTTGTGAGTTTTCCCCTTGGAGTGCCTGAAGAAGTTTCGAGTCAGGATGATATTTGGGTGCTGCCCTACGAAGAGCCGCTTTTTCAGCCTAAAGATGGGGGTTATTCTTATAGCGAGTTGGTGCCAGCTTCTCTTATTAACCGAACAACGCCCTTTGTTTATGCGCCTTCACTTATCCAAAACCCGCGTGGCGAAATGGCGCTTGCGTTGGCGGCGCAGCAGCAACATCGTTTGGATGGCTATGTTCAGATCGCTGTTGCCTTTATGGAAAATGGTATTTACAAAGGCTATAGCTTTGCGACGAAAACACAGGAGATTTCAGGTGACCCGGTTTTGGCAGCAGATGCTGATGGCAATATCCATTTGGTCTGGCGGGAGGGATTTGACAAAGAAGCTGTCTACTATACAACAATGGATCCCGAAATCCGAGCGATCATTGATCGTCCAACATTGCGGGACGCTTCTACCCTTATCTTGGCCAGTGGACTGGAAAGTATGACCGGCATTTTGCTTTTTCCGCTCGCTTTCCCGTGGCTCTTTCCCGGTTTGGTGCTTGTTGTGATTTGGCGGCTGGTAAAAAATGATGAGAATATCAGCTTCAGGTCATCTCAAATTGTTTTGATGGTCTCTCTGATCTTATATCAGGGTTCAAAAATTCTGGTTTTCCCGACTTTTGTGGACTATACCCCTTTCTCAGCTTGGATCGATATTGCTGATGGGTGGGGAACGCCCTTACGCATAATTGTCCCCTTTATCATTTTTGCTATTGCAATTTTCTTTTCTGAAAGATTCCGCCGACGCGGAAAGGGTGTGCCCTCGACTTTGCGTTACTATTTTGTAACTGCACTGGTTGATATGCTGCTCACATTAGCTATTTATGGCGTGAATTTCCTGGGTGCGTACTAATCTCTCTTTTCCCCCTAAATGCGAAGCATTTGGGGGGAAGCTCCGAGTGGAGCAAGGAGCAGGGGGGCGACGAGGGACGTTTTCAAAAAAACAAAACAAAAAACTATGAGCAAAACACAAACAATGAAGAAGAGCATTTTTCTGGCGCTTGGACAGCGCCTGCTATTTGGCGTGCTTATTTTGGGCTTTATTCTTTTCCTGAGCTTCATGGGATTGGATATGGCGCGCGGTGTTCCCCTGGAAAATGCCATGCCAGAAGCATTGCGTAAATCCATTGCCTATGGGGGGAAAGCGATACAGGGAGATTTTGGCGAGACCACAGCAGGTGGTTTCTCTCTCTTACCCGAGCCAGTAATAGAACTTGCCCCAGAGCTTATCCTTCGTAGCTTTGGTTTATTGGCAGTTTCTTTGCTTGTGGCAACAGTATTTGGGGTGATACTTGGGGTTTTGGCGGCGGGGAAAAGATCAGGGCGTTCTCTTTTGATGATAATGCTTTCGATCATTGGCATCTCTGTCCCGAGCTTCTTTATGGCAATGCTCCTTCAAATTGCTGTGATAAAAATTTCGCAGGCAACCGGCTCGGAATTCCTTCCTGTTGGCGGTTTGGGCTGGGATAAACGGATGATTCTGCCTGCGCTCGTGCTTGCTGCCCGCCCTCTGGCGCAGATTAGCCGTGTTACTTTTGTAACCATCGAAGAAATTCTCTTGCAAGATTATGTCCGCACGGCGCATAGCAAAGGGTTGCGTCAGCGCGTTGTTACGGGAGTGCATGTCTTTCGGAATGCTGCTATTTCCATTCTCACGACCGTTGCACTATCTTTGCGCTTTTCATTGAGTTCTTTGCCTGTTGTTGAATTTTTCTTCGGCTGGTCGGGCATCGGATTTACCTTGTTAAAAGCTATCTCTCAGCGTGATGATAATCTAACGATCATTTTGGCGCTTTCTTTAGGCGCGTTAGTGATCTTCGTCAATATCGTTCTGGATATTCTCTATCACCTTATAGACCCACGTTTGGCAGACGCTGCTCGCGGTGTTTACAGAGAAGGAAATAAGGGCTTGCTTCAATGGCTTCGAGATTTGCGCGATGGCTTTAAGCAGAGATCGAAAGATAAAGAAAGAGATTCTGGCAGCCCTTTTACCCAATTGGTAAAGGAAAAGCTGGACGCTGCTGAATCTGAAACTGCTGCATTACCTGAGTTGAAAAGTGATCGCACCAAAGGCAGGAAACGCGCGTGGATACAAGGAACGCTGGGGAATATCCCTTTTATGGTCGGCGGCGTCATTCTTCTTTCGCTATTTCTTGTTATTGTTTTTGGTCCTCAACTCTCTCCGCATAGCCCCTATACAACACAGGGCTTGGTCATCGAAGATGGCAATTTTTCTGTCCCGCCTTTTGAGCCGAGCGAAACCCATCCTTGGGGAACGGATATGCTTGGGCGCGATATGATGAGTTTGGTGCTTTCCGGTGCGCAACAAACGCTCTTTTTGGCAACTGCTGTTGTTCTGGCACGTATTTTTGTCGGCTTCTTGCTCGGTGCAATTGCCGGATGGCTTGCCGGTAGCAGAATAGATCGTATTATCGTCGGATTCGCAGAGATCATTGCTGCCTTCCCCACTTTGTTGCTGGCGATGATCCTGGTGCTGGCTTTTGGTATTCGACGAGGTATTGATCCCTTTGTTATCGCACTGGGATTTGTGGGCTGGGGGGAGATCATGCAATTTGTGCGCGGCGAAGTAATGATGATCCACCCAAAGCTTTTTATCGAGAGTGCTGTTGCCTTGGGGGCACGCTCTCCGCGTATTATCTGGCGGCACGTGCTGCCTAATTTGATTCCTTCCCTGGTTTCGATCATCGTACTTGAGATGGGCGCGGTTTTGATGTTGCTCGGCGAATTGGGCTTTATTGGCATCTTTATCGGTGGCGGCGCATTTGCAGAGCTTGATATTGCAGGCGCACCTTTCCATTATTCGGATGTCCCCGAATGGGGCGCGATGCTCAGCAACCTGCGCACCTATACGCGCTCCTATCCCTGGATGGCGATCTACCCCGCTGGCGCATTTTTTATCTCTATTATGGGCTTTAACCTTTTTGGTGAAGGCATTCGTCGCCTTATCGAGCGCGTTGGTGTTGAAGTAACGCGGCTTTTCGCTAATCGTTACACCTTCCTTGCTTCTGCTTTGGCGGTCACGGCTTTCTTTTGGTTGCGTGGTAGCACGGGTGATATTGTTTTTTATCAGCAGCAGGCAAGCCAATTTGACGGCGAGCAAGCCTTGGGTCACGTTGCGGTTCTCACGAATCCCGTTTTCGATGGGAGAGCGTTGGGAAGCGGAGGAATGGATCTGGCCGCAGACTATATCGCATCCGAATTTAAAAATTTAGGCATTCAACCGGCGGGCGAAAAAGCTACGTTTTTTCAAACCCGTTCACGCTCTTTTGAAACCTTAACCAGCATCCCTGTGTTTGAAGTAGACGACGGCAAGGCAGCGCCCCTCTATCGGGAAGATTATGTGGAATATGGGCCTGGCTATTATCGCAATTTAGGTGACGTTGAAGGCAGTGTCCGCTTTGTTGCGACAGGAGAGCTGCTTAACCTTGGTACTTGGTTTGGCCCGAATATCCCGGCTTTGCGCGGCGTAGATTACGGAGGTGAAATTTTACTCGTTCTTTCGGAAGAAGCTGCTAATGAACTGGCTGATGTATCCAAAGCCGGTGTTTTGATCGTCACCGATGACGAAAAACGATTGAAAGAGCGTTATACCCTTTCTGCGCGCGATCCTATTTGGATCATGTTTGGTACAAATCGTGAAGAGGGCGCAGATATTCCCACAATGTGGATCAGCGAGGAAATGGCAAACCGCCTGCTGGCTGAAAGTGGTTATAACGTGACGGAGCTGCGGCACCTGAGCGATGATTTGGGGCAGGATGAGATCTTTGATTTTGAAATTGACACGAATTTGCGTATGAAAATCGAAGGGGAAATTCACGAAAATGTTGAAGCGAAGCATGTGATCGGTTATATGCCCGGTACAGCGGGAGTTGCTGGCGAAGGGCAATTTGACGACAAGATGATCGTTGTCTTTGCTCAATATGACCAGCCGCCCTTATTGCCTGATGGGCAAATTCCCGTTGGTGCGAACGATAATGCCTCGGGTGTGGGGATGATGCTTGAGCTCATCCGCACCATGCAGGAGAGCGGATACCAGCCCTATAAAACCTTCCTTTTTGTTGCCTATAGCGGTGAAGGATTGGAAGGAGGCGAATATGTACAGACGGATGTGGAGAAATTCTTGAGCGCAAAAACAGGATTTTCATCTGCCTACGAAGTCGAAACGATCGTGGATTTGCGCGGGCTCGGTGCTAAGGAAGGGAATCAACTCCTCTTGTCGGTTGGCGGCAGTCTACGCTTGGCGAATATTTTTGAAGATGCTGCCAAACGGATGAGGACCCCCACAGAGCGTACCGGCGAACGCGTGGACATCAGCATTGTTTTTGATAACGGCGCATCCCTGAACAACGGCGACGATGCTCCCCGTATCGGTCTGCTCTGGGAAGGTTGGGACTTAACCGCAGGCACCACACTCGATACTTATGAGAAGGTCAGCGCAGCTCATCTCGACGAAGGCGGCGAAAGTCTAACTCTCGCCCTCATGACGCTCGGACGAGAAACACAGCATTAAAGCGAAGAGCGTTGGGATAAGGATAATTAGGCTAATCCCAACTACGCAAATCTTCAATGGGTGGCGCGTCATCGGCGATTTCGTCTGCACCGACCAATTCAACTTCTATGCGGAATTTGATATTCTCCCGCGCCGCAGAGGATAGTCGTTCTGGGAGCGTTTCAATATCGGATGAAGAAGATGGGGACACTCTTAACGTCAACTTGTCCTTGTGATCCGAGCGTGATACCTGCGCCTGCCATTTTTCCACTTCCCCAAACTGAGACATCAACCCGTTTAATTGGCGTGGATGCAAAAACATGCCGCGTACTTTAACGGCATCACCTACTCGTCCCAGCCAGCCCATCAGCCGAGGCGTATCTAGCCCACATGAACATTTTTCAGGATGAACGGCAGAAAGATCACCTGTCCCGAAACGGATGATGGCGTATTCTTTGGCAAAGAGTGTTACGACGACTTCGCCTGTCTCTCCAGCAGGGAGAGGCTGCCCACTGTTAATATCGCAAACCTGGATGATCGCATCGGTGGGAAGATGCCAACCCTCTTCTTTTTCACATTCGTAACCGAGATTGCCGCATTCGGCTGTGCCATAGCCTTGACGGACAGTGGTTACGCCGCGAGCGATCAATTCTGCTCGCAGGGAAGGGGGCAATGGCTCGGCAACGACAAAGGCTTTATTAACCTTTAATGTCACGCCCATTTCGTCAGCTTTATCAAGAAGGGCTTTTAGATAGGATGGAAGACCGAGATAACATGTTACCCCAAGAGTGTGCATCGCCTGTATCTGCTGTTCCTGATTACCAATGCCACCGGGGATGACGGCGCAGCCTGCCGCAAGAAGACCTTCTTCAAACATTGCGCCAGCAGGAGTGAGATGATAACCAAATGCATTCAGGACGACATCATATTCTCCAAAGCCTGCGGCGCGCATGGCTGATTCCCAGCGCCAATAGTCGGCTACGCGGGGTTCGGGATCATAGATGGGACCTGGAGATTGATAGATGCGTTTGAGTTCGCTGGGGTCGCAGGCCAGGAATCCGCCAAAGGGTGGGGAGGCTGCCTGAAGGTCTGCCAGATCATCTTTGCGGATTATGGGGAGGCTGTTAAGGGACTCGACCGAGTTCAGTTTATCGGTATCCAGCCCAGATTCACGGATGCGCTCGGCGAATCCCGGTGCGTTTTCGGCAAAATGTTTGATAAGAGGGGCAATATCCATATCCATAACTTAATCTCCTATCCTACTTTAATGAATTTGCGAGGAGTATGCTCTTACGACGAAGCAATCCTAAATTCTGTGAGACTGCCACGTCGCAAAAAGATGCTCCTCGTAAATTCATTTTCTTTTTTTTTTATGAAAGCCAGCGTTTGCGGCGTTTGTAGTGTTTTACATCTCGGTAGGATTTGCGGCTGCCGACCTCGGTGAGACCGAGATAGAATTCGCGCACGTCGGCATTGGCGCGGAGGTCATCTGGGTAGCCATCGAGAACGATGCGACCGCTCTCCATGATATAGGCATAATGGGCAACGCCAAGTGCAAGATTGGCATTTTGTTCGACGAGAAGAATGGTGGTGCCTTGCTCTTTGTTAATGCGTTCGATGATGTCGAAAATTTCCTGCACGAGGAGCGGGGCAAGACCGAGAGAAGGTTCGTCAAGCATCATTAGCTGTGGTTTTGCCATGAGGGCGCGCCCGATGGCGAGCATTTGCTGTTCGCCGCCAGAGAGATAGCCCGCGGTCTGGTTATAGCGTTCCTTGAGACGGGGGAAAAAGTCGTAGACCATTTCAAGGTCGGGACGAACCTGCCCGCTGTCAGGACGGGTGTATCCGCCTGCGATGAGGTTTTCTTCGGTGGTGAGGTGCTCGAAGACACGACGGCCTTCCATGACCTGAAAGATGCCAGCTCGCACGGTATCTTCTGCATCTTGATGATGGATCTCTTTGTCTTTAAAGACAATACTGCCGTCGGTCACTTCGCCGTCTTCTGGCTTTAGTAATCCGGAGATGGCTTTTAGGGTCGTAGATTTTCCTGCGCCGTTTGAGCCGAGCAGTCCTACAATTTTGCCTTCGGGCACTTCCATAGACATGCCTTTCAGAACGAGAATAACGTCGTTATAAATGACTTCGATATTATTTAATGAGAGCATAGGGAAATCCAGTATACAGTATTCAGTGAACAGTCGGGCTTCAGTTGATGATTAGGGAGCAGGTTTTCATCTATCATCTACTCCCTAATCATCTCTAATTATCTAGTATCTAGTTTATTCAGCAGAAATGAAATCGCTGATGGAGTTCCAAACGCCGCCTTCAACTTGATAGAGACGCAAAGCGTTATTACCACGGTGGCTAGAAGATGTGAATGTCAGTGGGGAAGTTACGCCGCCGGTATCGAAGTTGCTCAAAGTTTCGAGAGCAGCTTTGATGTTGGCACCGGTGAGCTCATCGCCGTTTTTCACAACAATTTCAATACCTTCAGCCATGGTTGCCATTGTCCACCAACCCTGGGTGTAGTGGAGACCGATCTCATCAAGATCGCCGCCATTTTCTTTCAGCCAGGCAGCTGCATCTTCATGACCAGAAACGGGGGAACTGGGCGGAGTGAAGGGGATCGCGCCCACAACGCCTTCAGCAGCGTCGCCAGCCAATTCGACCATACCTTCATCGGCACACCAATTCAGGCAGACAAATTGTGTATCAAGACCCTGGCTGGCAGCATCTTTAATCATGATTGCTGCGGGGCTGGAAACAGTATGGATGATGATGTAGTTCGCACCAAATTGCTGCATCTGCGCCAATTCAGCAACATAGTCGGTCACGCCGCCGGGCATGGGGAGGCTCATGAATTCAACACCATTGGCTTCTGCGTAAGCAGCTGCATCTTCAACCGGGGATTGCCCGAAGGGACTATCATGGTGAGTAATTGCAACGGAAGGCGCACCATCATTGCCTGCGGCTGCCCAATCGTCTATTGCCCAACGAAGCGCAATAATTGCCTGGTCAGAGTAGGAAGTACCAACCAAGAAGTTGTAGGGAGCTTCTTCCATATCCAAAAGGCCAGCTGAGTAGGAAGCAGACATGAAAGGAATTTGGTCGGCAGCAACTTTGCCACGCAACGCTTCGGTATCACCAGTGCCCCAGCCTTGGAAGACAACAGCACCTTCTTGTGTATATTGGGTGTAGAGCAATTCAGCCTGATCGACTTTATAAGCATAGTCAGCTGAGATCAACTCGATTTGCATGCCTTCAATACCGCCATTAGCGTTACGCCAGGCAACGTAGCCTTTGATTCCTTCTGCGTAGGGGGTTCCTACATCAGATGTGGGGCCTGTTAGATCATGAATAGCACCGACCTTGATGGTCTCATCTACGGCAGCTCCTCCACCGCCACAGGCTGTAAGCATCATCGCTGCCAAAATAAAGGCTGCAAATAAGGTGTACATGGTTTTACGGGACATTTCTTTTCTCCTTTGGGTAGAAATGAATAAAAAGGGTCGAACTTGCCCGCTGTCAGGACGGGTGTATCCGCCTGCGATGAGGTTTTCTTCGGTGGTGAGATGCTCGAAGACACGGCGGCCTTCCATGACCTGAAAGATGCCAGCTCGTACGGTATCTTCTGCGTCTTGATGATGGATCTCTTTGTCTTTAAAGACGATACTACCGTCGGTCACTTCGCCGTCTTCTGGCTTTAGTAATCCGGAGATGGCTTTTAGGGTCGTAGATTTTCCTGCGCCGTTTGAGCCGAGCAGTCCTACAATTTTGCCTTCGGGCACTTTCATTGACATGCCTTTCAGGACGAGAATAACGTCGTTATAAATGACTTCGATATTATTTAATGAGAGCATAGGAAAATCCAGTATTCAGTATTCAGTATTCAGTGAAGAGTCAGGCTTCAGTTTGATGATTAGGGAGCAGATTTTTACCTACTCCCTAATCATCTCTAATTATCTAGTATCTAATTTATTCAGCAGAAATGAAATCGCTGATGGAGTTCCAAACACCGCCTTCAACTTGATAGAGACGCAATGCGTTATTACCACGATGGCTGGAAGATGTGAATGTTAGCGGGGAAGTTACGCCGCCGGTATCGAAGTTGCTCAAAGTTTCGAGAGCAGCTTTGATATTAGCACCGGTGAGTTCGTCGCCGTTCTTCACAACAATTTCAATACCTTCAGCCATGGTTGCCATTGTCCACCAACCTTGGGTGTAGTGGAGACCGATCTCATCAAGATCGCCGCCATTTTCTTTTAACCAGGCAGCCGCATCTTCATGACCGGCAACAGGGGAACTGGGTGGGGTGAAGGGGATCGTGCCCACAACGCCTTCAGCAGCGTCGCCAGCGAGTTCAACAAAGCCTTCATCTGCACACCAGTTCATGTTAATGAATTGCATTTCATCCATTAAGCCTTGGCTGGCAGCATCTTTTACGAGCACAGCAGCGGGGCTGGACACAGTGTGAATGATGACGTAATTTGCGCCGAATTGCTGCATTTGAGCCAATTCTGCAACAAAGTCAGTTGCTTTGGGCATGGCAAGGCTAGTGAAAGCAACGCCATTTGCCTCTGCATAAGCGGATGCATCTTCAACCGGGGATTGCCCGAAGGGGCTATCATGATGGATGATCGCAACAGAAGGTGCACCATCATTGCCTGCGGCTGCCCAATCGTCTATTGCCCAACGAATAGCAATAATTGCCTGGTCAGAGTAGGAAGTACCAACAAGGAAGTTATAGGGAGCTTCTTCCATATCCAAAAGGCCAGCTGAGTAGGAAGCAGACATGAAAGGAATTTGGTCGGCAGCAACTTTGCCACGTAACGCTTCAGTATCACCAGTGCCCCAGCCTTGGAAGACAACAGCGCCTTCTTGTGTATATTGAGTGTAGAGCAATTCAGCCTGATCGACTTTATAAGCATAATCTGCTGAGATCAACTCGATCTGCCTGCCTTCAATACCGCCATTGGCATTGCGCCAAGCAACATAGCCCTTGATTCCTTCTGCATAGGGGGTCCCTACATCAGATGTAGGGCCGGTTAGATCGTGAATAGCACCGACCTTAATGGTCTCATCTGTGGCAGCTCCTCCACCGCCACAGGCTGTAAGCATCATCGCTGCCAAAATAAAAGCTGCAAATAAGGTGTACATGGTTTTACGGGACATTTCTTTTCTCCTTTGGTTAGAAATGAATAAAAAAGGTCGAACTATATCAACTATTTTCCAAATTTTTTGGGAGAATAGTCAACATTAGTACGTAAATCAACAACCGATATATCTGCTTTGTCCAGTAATTTCTTCAATGCTTTGGCATCGGCACCTGTTTCTTTAATGGTCACTTCGCTATTTTCATCTTGGTTGATATTTGTCGTAGTCACAGCAAGGATATTGCCATTTGCCTCGGCGATCAGTTTGGCAACTTCTGCCAACTTTCCTACCTCGTCTGGCAAATCTACCGTCAAACGGATCCCCTCTGCGTAGCCGCCAAGCACGCTTACAAAGGCTTTGAAAATATCCGTCTCGGTGATGATGCCGACCAAATCGTTCCCATCCATTACCGGCAGACAGCCAATTTTGTTTTTGATCATGATCCCTGCTGCCGCTTCCATTGGGCAATTAACTGTCGCCGTAAAAACGGGGCTGCTCATCATCTGTTTTACTTTTAGATTTTCTAAAAGGCTATACATTTCGTGAATGCTGAGTGTCGTCGCTGGAGAAGGCTGGTTAGAAAGCAAATCCTTCTCCACCACAACGCCGATCAACTTCCCCTTTTTTACCACCGGCAAACGCCGAATTTTATGCTCGCGCATTAAGCGGATAGCATCTGGATAAGTCGTTTTTGGACTAATGCTAAGCGGATCTTTGGTCATATAATCGCGTACAAACATTTTTTACCTCACATAGGATGAAGGACGGAGCCGCCCTTATTTTGAACTGGGTTCTGTTTAATCTACGTGGTCTTGAAAATGAACCCTGTTTCACTAAACCATATTGCGTAAAACGTATTTTGTATTTTTGCGCAATACTCTCTTAGGACTTACGCATTTTTCACAATCCTTGTCCCAATGCTCTGCGTTGGGACGATCTATCAAGCCGCAACGCAAAGCATTGCTGTCAGGAAAGATGTATTGTGCGTAAGTCCTATCTCTAATAACTAAAAGGCCACAACCTGAAATAATCTTTAATATCTTTCCACATCTTATTGATGCCCTCCGGCTCAAAGACCAAAAACAAGATAATTACCAGGCCAAAAGCTGCCTGCTGGATAAAGGGCAAAATAGAGTCAACAACGGGGAAAGTCGATTTTAGAGAACGTCCGAGATTGGTCAACGTAGCGGGGAGCAGAGTAATAAAGGTCGCGCCAAAGAAAGCGCCTCGTACCGATCCCAACCCGCCGATGATGATCATCGCCAAGTAGAGAACAGAAATATCTACGGTAAAACGTTCCCATGTCACAATACTGCGATAATGAGCCGTGAGCGCACCGGCCATCCCTACAAAGAAAGAGGAAACAGCGAAGGAGAGTAATTTATATTTGAAAAGATTAATACCCATTACTTCGGCGGCAATATCCTGGTCACGGATGGCGACAAAAGCTCGCCCAATATGTGTGCGGAAGAGATTTGCCGTTAGCAAAGCGGTGACACCAGCCAATGCCCAAACCAACCAATAGAAATTGAAATCTGAACTCATTGTGATGCCAAAAAGCATCGGTGCGGGAACAACGAGGGCATCCACACCACCGGTAACCGCATCCCAGTGGGTGACGATCCAAATGATGATTTCCTGAGAAGCCAGGGTAGCGATAGCCAGATAAAGCCCTTTTAAGCGTAGAGAAGGGATGCCAAATAACGCACCCACGATCGCTGTCACCACGCAAGCCACAAGCGTGGACGCCCACCAGGGCATTCCCATATTGATTGTGAGAATTGCGGCGGTATAGGCACCGACTGCCATAAATCCGCCTTGTCCCAAGCTGATCTGCCCTGTATAGCCCACAAGGATATTCAACCCGATTGCGCCGATAGTGGCGATTCCGATCGTGTTGGCGAGGGTCAAATAATAGCGATTAGCAAAGAAGGGGAATGCCAGAAGAAAAATGGCAAAGATGACCCAGCGTGCCTTTTCGAGATAGGTGTGACGCAGTCCCATATCTGCTTTGTATGTGGAGTGAAAGATGCCAGAGTTCATAGAGTTTACCTATTTAGGTCTCACAATTGATGCTGAATTGGATGGTTGATTTGTTGGTTTTATGCCTTTGTGAAAGGTGATGAGTGATGCGTGAGCTATTTACACTCGCTCAATAATTTCCTGACCAAAAAGACCGTAAGGTCGCACCATCAGAATTAAGATCAGGACTGCGAAAGGAATAACTTGGTTTAGTCCATGGCCAATATAGCCACCGGTATAGGTTTCAAGTAAACCGATGATGATGCCGCCAATAATTGCGCCAGGGATGGAATCCAACCCGCCCAAGATAACAACGGGGAAAACCCGCAAACCAAAGTGACTCAGTTCCTGACTAACGCCAACGATATTGGCGACCAATGCTCCACCAACGGCTGCGCTGATCGCGGCGATTGACCATGCCCAGGCAAATATCTTTTTAACGCTGATGCCCATACTGAGCGCAGCTTGCTGATCATCTGCAACAGCACGCATGGCGATGCCTTCTTTGGAGCGGCGGAAGAAGAAGGTGAATAATCCCAACATGACAATGGCGATCACAATTGCCCAAAGACGATCTGCGCCGATGGTTGCGCCAAAGACCTTGACTGGTTCGCTGGGAATAAAAGAGGGGAAAGCCTTTGGTGTATTGCCCCAAATGGTGCTAACGATTGCACGCAATAAGGAGCTAAGACCGATAGTAACCATGATGACGGAGATGATCGGCTCACCAATTAGGGGGCGAAGGACAAAACGCTCTACAAGAGCACCCAAGCCAATCGAAACAGCGATCGTGATCAGCATCCCGATGGGCCATGCTAAGCCAAATTGTCCGATCATGGCATAAGTGACGTATCCGCCAACGAGCAGGAATTCGCCTTGTGCAAAATTGATCACGTCGCTGGCTTTATAGATGAGCACAAAACCGAGCGCGGCTAAGGCTAAAATTGCGCCGTTGGTCAAACCTGTTAGTGTCAACTGAATGAAAAGTTCCATGTGATTTCCGTTTTCCTGAATTGACTAAAATATTTCAAATAGCATCCGTTGGTTTCGATACGTCCCTCTAAAAGCATTCGGGACTACTCAACCACCACTTGCTATTTACTGCTCACTAATTTCCATATCTTCCAGCCGCAAGCGAGTTTTCAATGTCGCTGTGCGCCCATCCTGATAAGTGATGACTGTCTCAATATTGAGATGCGAGTTCTGACTATAAAGTGCAGAGACGATTTCATCGTAGCGCTCTGCCACCACGTTACGACGTACTTTTCGTGTGCGGGTTAGCTCGGCGTCATCGGCATCTAGTTCTTTGTGGAGCAAGACAAAACGTTTTATCCTGGCGGCGGGGGGCAGATCGGCATTTGCTTCTTCAACACGTTCACGTACGAGTGCATAAACTTGCTCTTTCTGCGCCAGATCTGTATAGGTGGTGTAGGCAAGCAAATTATTCTCTGCCCATTTGCCTACATTCGCAAAATCGATATTAAGCATTGCGGTTACGAAAGGCCAATCACCACCGAAAACGACCGCTTCTTTGACATAAGGGCTGAATTTGAGTTTATTCTCAATAAATTGCGGGCTAAATTTTGTGCCGTCGTGCAGGGTCATTACATCTTTTGCGCGATCAATAACGATCAGATGCCCGTCGTCGTCGAAATAACCAGCGTCGCCGGTGTGCAGCCAGCCATCTTCTAGCGTCTCGCTGGTCGCTTCTTCATTTTTGTAGTAGCCGATCATCACCGCAGGTGATGCAACAAGGATTTCGCCACTCTCATCAATTTTGATCTCTGTCTCTGGGATGGGTGTGCCGACAGTCTGGAATTTAATATCCCCATCGCGGTGCACTACGGATATTCCGCTTGTTTCCGTTGACCCGTAAATCTGTTTGAGATTGACACCTAACGCGTGGAAAAAGCGAAAAACATCGGGCCCCAAAGCGGCTCCACCTGTATAAGCTCTTTTCAGATGACGTAAGCCAAGCTGGTCTTTGATTTCCTGAAAAACAGTCCAATCTGCAAACCAATGCTTGACCTTCATCCCAAAAGCTGGGCTTTCCTTCCGAAAACGCATATCAGCCATCTCGTAGCCGATTTTCAATGCCCACTCATACATATTCTGTTTTAGCTTTGTGCTGTCTTCGATCTTGACCTGCACTTGTGAGATCATGTTTTCCCAAATGCGGGGCGGGCTGAACATGGCTTGGGGACCAATTTCACGAATATCATGTTGCACGGTTTCCGGCTCTTCGGGGAAGTTGATCGTAAAACCAACCTGCAAACCGCAAGCCAAAGACATCATTTGTTCGCCGATCCACGCTAAAGGCAAGAAAGAGACAAATTCATCGCCCTGCTCAATGGGATCGAAGCTCATCAGGTTTTTGCCCATGCTGAGTAGATTTTTATGGGTCAGCATAGCAAGTTTCGGGTCCCCGGTCGTCCCGGAAGTTGTCGAAAGGATGCAGAGATCCTCTTCTTTCCCCTCTGCTACTCTCGCCTCCCAAAAGCCGGGATTCTCCTCATCAAATTTGCGTCCCATTTCCTCCACATCGGGGAAATAGAGCAAATAATCTTCGGTGTAATTCGGCAAACCTTTGGGATCGTAATAGATCACTTTGCGGATGCCCTTAAGCTCATCCCACATTTCGATCAGTTTATCCACCTGCTCCTGATCTTCAACCACAACAAAAGAAACGTCAGAATGATTAAAAATGTAGACCATCTCTTTAACAACCGCATCCTGATAAATGCCAACGCTCTTGGCACCTACCGACTGCGCCGCCAACTCAGAGATCACCCATTCAGGGCGGTTATCACCGATCACTGCAATCGTCTCTTCAGGCACCAATCCCAAAGTATGCAGCCCAAGAGCAAAGTATTTCACATGGTCAAGATATTCTCTCCAACTAAGAGCTTGCCAAATGCCATAATTTCGCTCACGAAGAGCCGTAGCATCTGGCGTAGCTTCTGCATGTTGGATAAGATATTGCGGTAAAGTTTCTGGCATGGATTTCTCCGACAGTTTTTCTTCTATTTAGATGTGACGATTCGCACGTATTTTTAGCTGGATTCCGTTTAATAAACCAAGTGCCCAGCTCCTGAGCGGAGCGTAGCGCAGTCGAAGGACGGGTATCTAAAAGCTTCTCTTCGTCTGCGTGCTTCACCTTTGTTCAGCACTCTGCTCAGAAACTGTTTTTATAAATTCATCTGCTTGACAGGGTTTGCATCCTCGTCTTCGCCCAAATAAGCATGAACAACATCCTGATTCTTGCTCACTTCTTCCGGCGTACCATCTCCAATTTTCTGACCGAAATTCAAGACGGCAATGCGATCGCTGATATCCATGATCACGCCCATATCGTGCTCGATCAGCACAATGGTCACGCCGTGCTCTTCGTTTACATCTAGCACGAAGCGAGCCATATCTTCCTTCTCTTCGGCATTCATTCCAGCCATCGGTTCATCCAAAAGCAGGATGGCAGGTTTCATCGCCAAAGCACGCCCTAATTCCACACGTTTTTGGAGACCATAGGCCAACTCGCCGACTTGTTTGTCTCGAATCGCCTGAATCTCAAGCAGGTCAATAATATCTTCCGCAAAACGACGAAATTTGATTTCTTCGCGCTGAGTCTTGCCCCAATAGAGCATACTGGAGAGTAAACCTGCCTTCATATGAACATGTGCGCCTGCCATGATATTATCGAGGACAGTCATATGACGGAATAATTCGATATTTTGGAAAGAGCGTGCGATGCCCAATTCAGCGATTTCATAAGGCTTGAGCTTGGTGATCTGATGTTCAGCATTCCCCGTATGATAAGTAATACTCCCCTGCTGCGGATGATAGAGTCCGCTAATGCAGTTTAGCAGGGATGTTTTCCCCGCACCATTGGGTCCAATAATGGCAAAAATTTCACTCTGGTAAATGGAAAGACTCACATCAAACAAAGCGGTAACGCCACCAAAACCCAAGCGGACATGCTCCACATTTAACTGTAAATCGCCGGGGTTGAGAGGGCTGCTATTGAGAGTATGTCGAAAATCACGCTGCATAGACGCTCCTTAGACAAGAATAATATTGCTATCTTATATAAGCTGCGCTATTAAAGCGTTAACGTGAGCGTTAACGGAGGAAATGAAATTGGAATCTGATAACGGAATAAATTACTTACTCTTTTCCACCCAGTTAGAAAAAATATCCCCGCAGAAAAACATCTCAATATATCAAATTGGCTTATAGAGGATGAGGTTTTATCTAAAAAACTAAAGCGGGGATGCCCGCACAGAGAGCACCGGGCAATTAACCGCTTCTGCAACTTCGGCGGTGATATTGGGTACATAGTGCCTGCGGAGATTCTCTGGATCACTGAAATATGATCCCATGCAAATCAGATCATAGCTTTGTGTTTCCAGTTCCACGATAATTTGCTGAAGGATATTCCCCTGCCGCACAACGATATTCGATTCTATACCCTCATCTTTGGCGTGTGCTTGTGCTTTTTTTAAGGTTTTGGCAGGTTTTCTATCCATTAATTTTTCTGGTTTTTTGTCTGCTTCCATGCTGGGTAAGGACTCTGACTCTACGGGGGGGACAACGTGTAAGAATTTCACTTCTGCACCAGCACGTTTGCCTATTTCAAGACCAATTCTTTCGGCATTGCTGATATTATCTAAACCGCTGAAGCAAATCAAAATTCTTTTGATTGGCAGACGTGCTTCACGCGCATAGAAAATAGGGCTGGACACGCTCTCCAGGATTTTTCTAAAGGAGCGTCCCATAAGCCAATGGCGAAACTGTGAACGTCCTAAAGGACCCACAAAGAGATAGGTGCTTTCATCCCACTCTCTCTTGGCTAAAATATCCTCTGTATCACCATTAACGAGTTGCAGGTTGTAATTGAGTTCTTTTTCTTGAAAAAGAGTGACTGCGCGGCTAAAAATATCTTCAACAGGATGTTCAATATCCATTTTTTCGACAACGCCCAAAAGAGTGAGCGGCATTTTCATTACCCGGGCCATCTCCGTTGCATATTGCACGGTTTCCCAGCTTTCTGTGCACCCGTTCGTGACGAGTAGTATTTTGTTTTTCATACTAAAAAACTCCAAAAAAAGATATAAAGCCTGTAAAATTTATGAAAGAGATTCTCTGATCTTTTTAGCCAGATTATCTAAAACATTTCTGTTTGCAGGTGTATTGTCCCAATCGAAAATAATTTGGTCATCAAAAAAACGGGGCACTATATGAAGATGAAAATGAAAAACATCCTGTTGTCCCGCTTTTCCGTTAGATTGTACAATATTCAACCCTTCACAATTAGAAGCGTCGCGGATGGCGCGCGCCACCTTTGCTGTTGCCTGAAAAATAGATGCGGCTAGATCATTATCAAGATCATATATGCTTTCAACATGAGCGCGGGGAATGATAAGCACCTTATATGGGTTAGGCTGTTCCAAACTCATAATGCCAAAAACATCTTTGTCTTTATATATAAAACTTGCGGGAGCATTTCCTGCTGAGATTTCACAAAAAATACAACTCATCTTAATGTCCCCCGCCCCCAAGCAATAACTGGATTCCCGCACCCAGTACGAGCAGCCCTAAAATTCCACGCACCATCAGCAAGTTGATGCGGTGTACTGTGCGGGCGCCAAGCCAGACGCCGGGCAAAGAGCCAATTAGAAGCAAGCCAACGGCTGTCCAGTCCGTTTGTCCAGCGAAAATATAACTAAACGCGCTAATAATCGCGAGCAGCGCACCGTGCATGACATCCAACCCGACCATAAAATTCAGCGGGATAGAGAAGAAGAGCAGAAGCAACGCCATGATGACTGTCCCGCCTCCGATGGAGGTCATCCCGACCAATACGCCGCCGATCGCGCCGATTGCTACCAGCGCCCAAGGGGAGGGGTAGCGGACTTCGCTCTCTTTTTTCGGTCCCAGAACGCGGAAGCTGCGCGCGATGATGATTACACTGACAATAACCAGCGTCCAACCCAGAAGATTGGGGAGAAATTCGTCTATTAGCTGGCGGTTATCGGTTTGGCTGAGAATAAATTGTGAGCCTAAAATGGATGCGGGGATACTGCCCGCCGCCATCCAGAGTACGGGTTTGAGCGAGATTTTGCTCTCGTGGTGATGCCCGATGCCGCCGATGATCTTGGTGATGGCAGCAAAAGCCAGGTCTGTGCCCACTGCCAAAACGGGGTCGTATTTCATCACTGCGAGCAGGAAGGGCGTCATTAGCGCACCGCCGCCCATGCCCGTTAGCCCGATGAGAAAGCCGATCGCCAGTCCGGCGCCGATCATTAGAAAATTATCTGCCATTATTTGATCTCTTTGACTAGGTATAACTCACCGCGTTTAAAACCACGGTCGAGATAATAGCCCCGCGTCCCCACTGCCGCGATGATAGCCATTTTGCTGAAGCCGCTCTTGAGAGCAACTTGCTCGGCTTCGAGCATCAGCCGTGTGCCAAGACCTACGTGTTGCGCCGAACCACTCTTTTCTGAGCCTACTTCGAGAGAAAGTCCATAAACGTGTACTTCGCGGATGATCGCAGCATCTTCCAAATCAGATATTCCCGTCTTCGGTGCATCCGCATTGGGGAGTGAGAGTCTTAAGAAACCTGCTACTTTATCATCGGACGTGATGAAGGAAATAAAATGTTCTTCTGCATCATCAGCCTGATATTTTAAGTCATCCAATTTCAACTTCTCGATCTCAATCGCTTTTCCGCGTACTTCTCTACAGCGCAGACAATCACATTTTGTACCTCGCGTTGCCATTTCTCTATGCACATCTTGACGAAGACTTGTGCGCTTATTCCCTTCGACCACATTCGTTGAGGGAATATCCCGAATAACACGATTTGCGCGACAATAACGCGGGATGCTGGGTTTTACATCTGCAAGGAGATTGATCAATTCTTTGGTTGTATAAGGTTTATATTCGCCGCGTTCCCACGCTTCGTGTAGTTCAGTATTTTCAAGCAATTGGGTGGGGTAGACTTTGATCTCATCTGGGGCGATTCCACCCCAAAGGCGTTGAAAATCTTCTCTGTCAGATTCCAATGTCGCGCCAAGCAGATTTGGCATCCAATGCAGTACGATCTTGAAGCCGCCTGCGCGCAGCAGCGCCATTGCGCGATGCAATTCTTCTACGGTGTGTCCCCGTTTATTTAGCGCGAGAATCTCGTTATCGAGACTTTGCGCACCCATCTGGATTTTGGTCACACCCAAATAACGGAACCAAGCCAACTCTTCTGGTGTGACTTCGTCCGGTCGGGTTTCGACGACCAAGCCGACGTTCCGATGTTGTGCGCTTTCGTTGATCCGATGTGCTTTTTCTAATTCCCCTTCTTTTGCCACTTCTATTTCACTATCTCTGGTCTTTTTATTTAGTGCGTCAAAACAGCGCGTTATAAACCACTCCTGATAATCGCGTCTATAGGAACTCCACGTTCCGCCTAAAATGAGCAACTCAATTTTATCGGTCGGATGCCCGACTGCGCGCAAGGCTTCCAATCGAGCTTCAACTTGTTCAAAGGGGGCAAATTTATGATGCAAAGCTCGCATCGCACCTGGCTCATCTGGCAAATAAGATTTTGGCATGCGCACATCGTCTGGGCAAAAAATGCACTCGCCCGGGCAGGGATAATGTTTTGTAAGCACCGTTACCGTCGTCACGCCCGAAAGCGTGCGCACGGGTTTCATGCGGATCTTTGCCAAGATCTCGTTATTTGCTTCGATCTCGCCGCCATCAACCATCGCGTTATAGGCCGCAACCAAAACATTTTTGCCTATATACCCCGTCGCTGTGGGGTGATGTTTGATGGCGCTCAGCGCATCTTCGCCAGCGTAAATCTCAGCCAGCGCCAAGCGCGCCAGCCGCATTTTTTCGGGCGTGATTTTTCGAGATTCTAGCCAAACTTCTTTTTCAGGCATCTTTTCCTACAGGATATAATAAAGAAATGAAAAAAGAAACGATAGAGAAAATTGTCGAACTGAATAGCCAATTCTATCAGAAATTTGGCGAGCAATTTTCTGCGACGCGCGGACGTATCCAACCCGGCGTGAGAAAAATTCTAGATGAGATTGGGCGGGATCTCTCGATCCTGGATTTGGGCTGCGGCAATGGAGAGTTTGCCCGTCAATTAGCGGATACCGGTCATACCGCCCCGTATCTCGGCGTGGATTTCAGCTTGCCACTCCTCAAAGACGCGATGCGCGTCCCCAAACATTTTCCCGCTAAATTCCTCGCCCTCGACATTACTTCGCCAGACTGGTCACTCATCACTGATCGCTTTTCACTTATTACTTCTTTTGCAACATTGCACCATATCCCCGGCGAAGAAACGCGTTTACGTATTTTGCGCAATATCCACCAACGCCTTGCCCCGAATGGACAATTCATCTTCTCTAATTGGCAATTTCTGAACTCCGAACGCCTCCGCAATCGTATCCAAAGCTGGGAAGTGGCCAACATCAACGAAAGCGACCTCGACAAAGGCGACTACCTCCTCGACTGGCGGCGTGGCGGCACAGGCTATCGCTACGCCCACCAATACAGCGAAGAAGAACTGGCTCATCTTGCTGAGTTGAGTGATTTCAAAGTTGTGGATACGTTTTACTCAGATGGTTCCACGGGCAATCTTGGTTTGTATCAGACTTGGGAGAAAAGATAAATTCTCATGCCGAGAAAAAAGTTTGATATTTCTACACTTCCTAAATCACCAGACCTAAAGATTGAAAAAAGACTCTGGAAAAAAGGGTTTACCCATCTCGGCGGCATCGACGAAGCCGGTCGCGGCGCATTAGCAGGTCCTGTATATGCCGCAGTTGTTATCCTCCCTAATATCCCCAAACTCAAGAAGATTTTAGCGGGCGTACGAGACTCAAAAGAGATGACCATCAAACAACGAAATCATTTTGAACCACTCATTAAAGAAATTTCGCTGGCTTGGGGCGTTAGCTTTGCATCTCCCGCTGAGATTGACGAAATTGGCATTCTCCCCGCTACAAGATTAGCTGCCAAAAGAGCTGTAGAAGCCTTATCTCTAGCCCCCAATTACCTAATTACTGATTATCTCAATCTCTCCGATATCAATATTCCCCAGGAAAAATTCATCAAAGGTGATATGCGTTCGTTGACTATCGCATCTGCTTCGGTGCTGGCGAAAACTGCTAGGGATGCAGAGATGCTTCTCCTCAACGAGCAAGTTTCGGGTTATGGATTGTCCCGCAATAAGGGGTATGGAACAAAATCTCATCGAGAAGCAATCCAAAAGCTGGGGAAGAGTTCCATCCATCGGCAGAGTTTTAAATCTTCAATCTCTTAATCTAATTTGCTGTTATTTCTTTCTTCTATTCATAAATCGTTTCGTCAGTTTCCAAAGCCCAAAAACAATTATCGGAACGCCCAAGAACGCAAAACCCAATGCGATTTTTGCTATTGCGGGAAACCCCGCTTTGACTTCAAAAGTAATCGGCTCGTAGGTAAAGAGAGAATCATCCACTTCACCTGTGTCAAAAAAATAAGTTAGTAGTCTTTCTATAGCTTCCGGCTGGCGTGTCATCACATCGTTGGTATGTCCCATTTCTGATAGGATGACTTGCTTGCCATTTCTTAAGTAGGGTAGCAATTCTTCGGTTGCAAATTCTGCCGGGGTGGAGAAATCTATATTTCCGCTCACAAGCAATGTTTCAATATCGGAGGGTTTCATCTGTCGATATTCTTCGGGCATCAATGCTGTGGGCCATGTGGCACCCTCTTCATCTCTTGCACTGCCCCAAATCAACTTGGACATTGGTGAGCCTATAATCGAATCTGTCGGCTCCATATCGTCGAAATAGTCACGATTTGGGTCATGATCGGCACTTACGCCTTTGGAGAAAAACTCACCATAAACACTCATATTGGGGATAATGAAATCATAGGCGAAAGACATCAACGCCAGCCCGCTGGGGTCCCCATTTTCAGCCGAGAGCCAAGCATCAAATACCATGGCAGCGGTGTTGCGGTGGAAGAGCATTGCAAAGCTGACGATCTTTACCTTGCCCGGATCGATTTTGAAGAAAAGCCAGTTTTCAGGCATATTGTGGCTCAGCTTGGAAATTGTCTGCACAAGATCGGCAGTGCGTGGATCTTCTGATTGCGCGTATAGTTGTGAATAATGCTCAATTTGGGCATCAATCATTTCTGGTTCCCAGACAAAATGCCCGGGTGGGTTTACGCCTACCATCGCTGAGCGATGAATTTGATCTGGGTGTTGGGTGGCGTAGAGTTGAGCAACTCGTGTTCCATAGCTAAAGCTGAATAAATTAATGCGTTCATAGCCTAATGCGATCCGTGCCGCTTCCATATCAGCGATGACTTCTTGAATGGTGTAGCCGTCCAGATCGACTCCTTCACTCTCCAAGCGTATGGCACATTGACGCATCGCGGCAGACATACCTGCAAGCGAAGCCTTACTTAGGACATCTACGCCATCTCCTATGATAGCTTGCGCTACTTCTGGGCAATCCAATTTTACTGAACCATCTACGCCACGATAGCCGACCATAATAAAGTCATGGCTTTCCAGCAATTTTTTTGGCGGCTTGGCGTTCATATTGCTCATGCCGGGTCCGCCTTCAAGGTAGAAGATTGGCTCGGCTGGAGTATCTCCCGTTGCTCGGATGCGAGTGACGGGGAGGGAGATCAAACGGCTCTCCTCGTCGGCTCGATTTTCGGGGACAGCAAGCAAGCCACAATCTGCTGCGTATTTCTCCGAAGCTAGTTTTATAGTACAAGGCTTGAGCTGAAAATCCCCGGGGGTAGCCTCATCCAAACTGATCGATGATGATTTCTTCCCACCACAAGCTGCCAAGAAAAATGCAAGTGAAATTGCGCTGAAGGCTATCCATGTTGTTGTATTCATAATTCATTTCCTTTTCCGAACAGTGTTCGGTTTCTGGCAAAAAAAGAGCTTATTTGAGACCGATGATAAAAGTTTCTATTGCTTTTCGGTTTATGCTTTCAAAATCTGCGTTGAAGTTGCGGAGTTGCGTTAGGCGTAACATCCCCATTCCATGAATGAGCGCCCAAAGGCTGTAGGTAATTTCCTCTGCGCAAAAATTATCCCGCGATATGATCTCACCTTCATCTATCGCTGCTTCTATAATTTTCAAGAAGACTGAATAAGAAGATTCTGAAGAGGCTGGCTCCTCCAGCGAGGCGCGGTGCGTTGTAAGGCTGTTTATGATGATAAAGTATTCGGCATTATGAACAGAAAAATCTACATAGGCCAAGCAGGCTTGAATAAGGCGTTCTGTAGAAGGAAGTTCAGGCCGGATGTTTAGAGCTGCTCTACGTAAGCGGCTATCTCCTTCTTTCGCGAGGGTCCAGAGAATATCTTCTTTACTATCAAAATATTCATATAAGCCCGCCGGGCTATAGCCTACCCGACGCGCGATCTCTCGCAAAGAGAGTTTGTCCAGACCTTTTTCGGCAACTAGGCCCAGCGCAGTTTGCAGGATGGCTTTTCTCGTATCAGCTTGACGTTCTTGACGTGTGTTTTTCATTAAAGATTTTCTCCGAACAGTGTTCGGTATTATACATAAAGAAAAATACCTGTCAAGGGAATAAATGCACAGCGTACGTGATTTTGGCTTGGCTCCCCTAACAACCCTTTTGTAGAGTTCCATTCAACGGAGAGTTTAATCTAAAGAAATAGTAGAGACTCTACATATCTTGAGCACTCTCGGAATAAAATAGAGTGCTAGAAAAATTTTAAAATTTCTGTATAATGAAATTATCGTATGGGAATTTTAGAAATAAGGAGAGCGGTTATGAAGATCAAAGGGCAACTTGAATGGACAGATTATCTTGAGGCTCAACTACTCCATGGCAAGCCGTCTGGATATAACAAGACAAAAAAATATGGCTTATTTTCAATAATAGCGGTACTTGTACTTCTTTATGGTTTTTATTTGGTTGTTATCGGGCAAATTTCCTTTTTATTATTTTCCCCCGCTTTTCTTTTTATTCTTCTCTTTCTCCTTTATCGCTATGTGTTTTTCCCCAAGAAAATTAAGAAAGTCTTTTCCCAACAAAAAAGTATGCAAGTGCCTTTTGAAATGGAGTTTACAGAGGAGGGATTGATAGCTTCAAACGAGTTTGGTAATAGCACATATCCATGGGAGAACTTTTTGAAATGGAAAGAAAATGACGATATTTTGGTGATCTATCAGTCAGACATAATGTTCAATATTATTCCCAAACGTTGTTTTTCTAACGATCAGGAAATTGAAAATTTCAAGAAATACTTGATGAAAAATGATATTGCCGCAGACACTAAAAACAAAACACTCTTTGTGTATGCTCTCTTGTTTGTAGTGATTGTGATTATGGTTCTTCTCAACGTGCGATGAACAGTATCTCCTAAATTTACGTTTCATAAATAAAAAGGCGAGATTTATCTCGCCTTTTTGCTTTTGTATCACGCCCTTGTATAGTCCGCGAGAATCCGCCCAACCTGCGCAAATCCGCGTTCTATTTTTTCCTGATTCCTAATCTCCTATCACCTGATCCCTAACGAACTAAATCCAAGTCGGCTCTTCGTAGCCGCCAAAAACATCCTTCATCACATTCACGATCTCGCCAAGGGTGGCATACTCGCGGACAGAATCGAGAATGAAAGGCATAGTGTTTTCTGTCCCTTCGCAGGCATTGCGGAGACGCGCCAATGATTTCGTCACTTTCTCATTATCCCGTGTTTTGCGAAGATCATTTAATCTCGCGACTTGGCGGTCGTAGCCTTCGGGATCCATTTCAAGGATGGGGATATTGATCGGTTTATCGTCTTGGTATGCGTTGACCCCGACCATACGACGGACATTTTGATCGATCTCGCGCTGATAACGGTAGGCTGCATCCGAAATTTCGCTTTGGAAAAAGCCTTTTTCGATGGCGGGTAACATCCCGCCCAAGTCTTCAATGCGACGGAAATAATCATAAGCCTGCGCTTCGATTCTGTTGGTTTGTGCTTCGACAAAGAAAGAGCCACCGAGCGGGTCAATCGTATTTGTCACGCCCGATTCTTCGGCGATGATCTGTTGAGTGCGTAAGGCGATGGTGACAGCTTCAGCGGAAGGGAGCGCGAGAGCTTCATCAAGACTGTTTGTATGCAAAGATTGTGTCCCGCCAAGAACGCCAGCGAGGGCTTGGAGCGCAACACGCACCACGTTGATTTCGGGCTGCTGCGCCGTGAGCGATGCGCCTGCCGTCTGCGTATGGAATCGCATCAGCCACGATCGGGGATTCTTCGCGCCGAAGGTTTCTTTCATCTCGCGTGCCCAAATACGGCGTGCTGCGCGGAATTTGGCAATTTCCTCGAAGAAATCATTATGTGAGTTAAAGAAGAGTGAGAGACGCGGGGCAAAATCATCGATATCCAAACCGCGCTCCAATGCCCAGCGGACGTATTCAAATCCGTCAGCCAATGTAAAGGCTAATTCCTGCGCTGCCGTCGAGCCAGCCTCGCGGATATGATAACCAGAGATAGAAATCGTATTCCATTGCGGCAATTCATTTGTGCCAAATTCGATGGTATCTGTCACCAGTCGCATTGAAGGTTCGGGCGGGAAGATATATTCTTTTTGGGCAATATATTCTTTAAGAATATCATTTTGGGTCGTGCCGCGCAATTGCGCTCTTTTGACACCCTTTTTCTCAGCAGCAGCGATATACATTGCCCAAATAATGGATGCAGGCGAGTTAATAGTCATGCTCGTCGAGACTTTATCCAAAGGAATGCCATCGAGCAGAATTTCCATATCACGCAGGGAGGAAATCCCTACGCCGCATTTGCCAAATTCGCCCAAGGCTTCAGGAGCATCGCTATCGTAGCCCATCAGGGTGGGCAGATCGAAGGCTATCGAGAGTCCCGTTTGCCCCTCACCGAGAAGATACTTGAAGCGGGCGTTTGTTTCCTCTGCGGTACCAAAACCGGCAAACATGCGCATAGTCCATAGTTTGCCTCGGTGCATGGTCGGGTGAACGCCACGCGTAAAGGGATACTCGCCGGGCAAGCCCAAATCACGCTCGTAATCGAAGTCCGGGATGCTGGCGGGCGTATAAAGTCGTTCGACCTCCTCCGATGATGTCGTGATGAAACTGTCTTGTCTCTCAGGAAATCGTTCTGTTGTTTTTTTGAGTCTCCCCTCTTCCCATTTTTTTACGCTTTCTTCTGTCTGCGATAATTTCTTTTTGTCGTACATAAAGTCTCCTTTGGCGGTTGAGATAGCGAAAATTATAGCATGACTGGTATACTTTCTTTAATGGTAGGGGTGGGTCTTAAACCCACCCCTACAACTATAATTTTTGGAGAAAGATATGACCCACTACAAACTCGCATTCCTTGGTTTTGGCAATGTCGGGCGTGCGCTCGCAGAATTGCTTATTCGTAAAAAGACAGAGCTAAAAGAAAAATATGACATCACTTTTTCGGTTACAGGCATCGCCACCGGGCGGCGTGGCTCGCTTGTTAACCCTAATGGTATCGATCTACACGGCGCGCTGGAACTGGTACGTTCCTCCCGCTCGCTCTCTTTGCTGACAACTAAGCCGGTCGAAGATTCTTTCGATTTTATCCAAAAATGTGGCGCAGATGTCCTCTTCGAAAATACTTCTGTTGACCACGAAACCGGGCAGCCTGCCCTCGATCATATCAAAAATGCACTGGAATTGGGGATGCATGTCTGCACCGCAAATAAAGGTCCTGTTGTTCATGGTTATAAAGCATTGCTGGATTTAGCGGATGCAAATGGCGTACGCTTTTTACACGAATCTACCGTTATGGATGGTGCGCCCATCTTTTCACTTTTCCGTGAAGCCATTCCTGCATCTAACTTGCTCTCGTTTAAAGGAATTTTAAACTCGACGACAAACCTGATCCTGTCCCGGCTCGAAAGGGGTGATAGCTTTGACGAAGCTGTTAAACACTGCCAGGATGTCGGCATCGCCGAAACCGATCCAAGCGGCGATGTGGATGGCTGGGATGCCGCTATCAAAGTCTCTGCATTGGTAACTGTGCTAATGGGGATTCCCCTCAAGCCTCAAGAAGTAGACCGAGAAGGCGTGCGCAATATCACCCCTGAAATGGTCGCTGAAGCCCTCAAAGATGGCAAACGCTATAAACTGATCTGCTCCGCCGAGCGCGATGGCGATAAAATTATTTCCGCTAAAGTTGCCCCAGAATTGATCCTCAGCACTTCCCCCATCTATAGCGTGGAAGGGACGAGCTCTATCGTTGAGTTCAAAAGCGATGTTTTAGGTGATCTCTCTATCGTAGAGAAAGACCCTGGCCCGCATACTACTGCGTATGGGCTGCTGGCAGATTTTGTAAATGCGGTGAAATAATATTTTCAAAGGATAAGACCCCACTCAATGATGAGCGGGGTCTTATTAATTTAGCCTCAAAGGCAGAAAATGAATAACATAAAACATGATGACCCCCAAATATTAGCATTGATTCTACAGGAAGCAGAAAGAATAGAAAACACCATTGATCTTGTGGCATCTGAAACGCATATGCCCAAGTCGATTCTTGAAGAAATGGGATCGGTACTGAACCATAAAACGATCGAGGGTTATCCAGGCAAGCGATACCACGCTGGCTGTGAACATGTTGATGTTATTGAAAACCTCGCCATTGACAGGATGAAAGAACTCTTTGGCGCAGAACATGCAAATGTTCAGCCGCATACGGGATCATCTGCCAATTTCGCAGTCTATTTTTCCGTGCTGGATATCGGTGACAAGGTTCTGGCGATGGAGCTTTCTCATGGAGGCCATCTCACGCACGGACACTTTGCTTCAATGACTAGCAAATCATTTTCTTTTCAGCACTACGAAGTAGATTTAGAAACAGAATTAATTGATTATGAGGCTTTAGCAAAAAAGGCTGAAGAATTTAAACCAAAAATGATCGTTGCGGGGGCAAGCTCGTATCCAAGATTGATCGATTATGAAAAATTTTCTAAAATTGCAAAATCTGTCGATGCGTACTTTTTTGTGGATATGGCGCATATTGCTGGGTTGGTCGCAGCGAAATTGATTCCTAGCCCTGTTGAGTATGCAGATTTTGTGTCTTTTACTACTTTTAAAACAATGATGGGCGGCAGGGGCGGCGTTATCCTTTGCAAAAAAGAATACGCTGATGCCGTAGATAAAGCTGTTTTTCCAGGTACTCAAGGAACTACAGCTGTCAGCAATATTGCCGGAAAAGCTACCATTGCAAAACTCGCTCAAGAATCTAATTTTATTGAAGTACAACGTAAAACCATGACGAGTGCAAAATTGCTTGCAAAAAATCTTGCAGAAAAAGGCTATCGTATAGTTGGTGGTGGAACGGACACGCATCAAGTTGTCGTTGATGTTACTGCCAAAGGTCTCAGCGGCTCTCAAGCTGAAAACACGCTCGAATCCATCGGTATTATTACAAACAGAAACTATATTCCTAAAGATACTGGGAGGAGGGCAAGTGGTTTACGTCTCGGCACAGGCCCAATATCTGTTAGAGGGATAGAAGATGATTATGTTGTACAAATAGCAAATATCATAGACAAAGCAATAATGAACTATGAAAATGAAGAAGTTTTGGATGGTTTGAAAAAAGATATTCTCAGTATTTGTAAGGAATTTCCTGTTTATAAATGATGGCAGATTTTGTAATGCGGTGAAATAATTTTCAAAGGAGTATTCAATGGATTCATCGGCAAGTATTATCATCACATCAGCTTTAGTCTTTTATTCGATCGGTGTGTGGAGCGAACGTTTTTCAGGGGAATTGAAAAAATGGCACTTGGGCTTTTTTATTCTAGGATTAATTTGCGATACATGGGGGACAGGGATGATGTTCGATTTTGTTGGCGGCATGATGTTTGATGTACATGGTATTTCCGGATTGATCGCCATTATCCTGATGTTCATTCATGCGCTTTGGGCGTATCTTGTTCTTCGCAAAAATGATGAAAAAGCGATCAAGAATTTCCACAAATTCAGCGTATTGGTCTGGTTTATTTGGCTGATCCCCTACTTTAGCCCAATGTTTTTTGCAATGGCGACAAGATAATAGAACGCAGATTTTGCGGATTGGGCGGATTTTCACGAATAAAACTAAATCTCCCGTCTCGTTGACTACGAGGCGGGAGATGATTTAGTACGCGGCATTTATACTCTCACTTCAACAGGAATTACCTCAAAAACACGTACAAAACGTTATGCAACGGCTATTGCGAAGATAAAGGTTGCTATCACGGCTACAATAGACACAATCGCGCTCATAGCATACTTTGCCAAATTACTCATATTTGAGTGAAAGATACGGATATTCACCGTGAAGGCTATTCCGCCACACAGCCCGCCGACCGCACCGCCGAAAAAGAGTAAAAGAAACGAAAGCGCACTCCATATCCACTGATACCACTTGAGTGGTTCTACAACTTTGATTATCTGATCTCCAATGATAAGTTGCGGAATAGGATCAAAGCCTAACAGTAAATAACGAAGTTGAGCAACTATCTCAGTGCCGTCATTTCTATGAAGCAAATACTGCCCACTCTTAGAACCTTTAGGAGCGAACTTGCCGTCAATCATCAATTTGGGTCCTGGGATCAGAAGTAATCCAGCAGATTTAATCGCCAATTGGCGGTCTTCAAAGCCTTTAACGCTTACAGGATGAAGCATAATTCATTCCTTTCATCGAATCATTTGATAACAACTTGACGCGGCTAACGGGGCGTTATGTGAGGGTTTTACCGCTTGCTCGAATTCTGACCAATTCGTAATGCTGAAAGGCGTATCCGTTATTTCCATGTTTTTTCTCCGTAGGCTTATAATTATGAGATTAACTCGCTCTAAGCAAATGCTTCTGCTCCACAACTGCATTTGGTGAAAAGAGTCGAATATATTCTTCGATCTTCTCTAATTGTGTCATGGCAATCTCTGCTGGAATACCATCTGGCACATAAGCAACATAAAGAACGTGAGATGTCTCAGGGGATATGAATGAACGATTGTCTTGCCCGTAAATGATTGAGCAACTCACTCCATTTGAATCTCTCATAATCATATCGCCTGCACGGATAGGTTTGTGTTCACCGTTCATTTGTGTAATGGTATCTCCCTCTCGGGAGATGTCTATCGTGATCGGCTGCTGTAATTTTTCTACATCATGCCCCGCTGTTAGGATAAAGGTCTCCATTTCAGCGACGAAATTTGCATCCACCAATGGAGAGACATTGGGCAGCTTTCTTCCCTTTTGTGCAATTGATTCGACTTGAAGCTGCACATGGTAGGTCTTTTTAAAGCGACTATAGTATTGCTTATAAGCCGACATTACAAGCAGCGCGACCAATTCCTTTCGCGTAAATTCCCCATATTTTTCACGTAGTTGTGCTTCTATTTCTCTTTTTCGATCATCAAGCGGAGGGCATGGTTGTGTATTATCCACGCCCGATATTTCCAATAAAGCAATCACAGCATTGAGATGCGTGGCTTTCCATTCGTTGCTTCCTGAAATTTCGATCATATTCACTCCAGTTCACTTGTTAAAACCCATGTTAGGCACTTGCGTTTTTAAGTCAGACGTTCAGCCCGCTGCCCCTCGCTTCGCTGGGGCGTCCCCCCTAAATGCGAAGCATTTAGGGGGATGAAAAAGAGTAGTAATACAATATGTGCTCTCAGAGAAGTAAAAAGTTAACGATCCACTCTGCAAAAAGTTGATTGTCAGGTATGCCTTCATCCAGCGATTCTAATGCCTGGCTTTGGAGTTCTGCACCAACGACTTCGAGGCGAGTTTCAACAATCTCACGAACCAATGCTTCCGGAAATTCGGGATGCCCCTGTATGCCAAGCACTTGATCACCAATTGTATAAAAGAGATTCGGGCAAAACTCGTTTCCACCGAGCAATTCAGCATTGGGGGGAAGCTCTATAATCTGATCCTGGTGAACAAAGTATAAAGAAGGGTTTTCGATAAAGTCTGACATCCATTTTTTTTCTGTATATATATTAAAATACTTTTTCCCCAATCCCCATCCTTTTTCAGATTTCTCTGCATGTCCGCCTAATGAATGAGCGACCATTTGGTGTCCAAAGCAGATGCCGATCAGCTTTTTCTTTGCAGCATAGGCATCCTGAATGAATCTCTTTAGCGTATCAAGCCACAAATCAGGTTCGTAAACACCCTTCGGGCTGCCGGTGATCAGATAGGCATCACAAACACCCGGGGAAGAGGGGAATTCTCCTATCCCGACGCTGTAGTTCTCATATTCAAAACTGGGCTTTGCCCGCTCCAAAAAGCGGACATAAGTATCAAAGGGCGTTTTGTTCCAATTAATGCTATGTGCGCTGGGTGGATTTGTATCCAGTATGCCAATTTTCATTAGTAAAATTCCTTTTGGGTTATTTAGGTAAAAGGCTTTCTAGACAGAATATGCTCCAAAATAAAGACTTCTCGCTTTGTCCATCTTGGGGCAGGGTTGGGATTTGCTAAAACTTCTTTGTTTCTTCTTAGCGCAGTTTCTACGCTCACCCATTTGGGGAGAAAGCCTAATTCTTCTTCGTAATCTTCCAAATTCAATGCGCCAAAATCTCCGTTGATCTCGCAAAAATAATAATAGGAATTTTGTTTGTAGGTATCGAAACTATCTTCTATAGCATGAGCATACTCTATTATTTGCCCAAACTTCCCCGTGACCAGCCTCATCTCTGCGCCACACTCTTCGCTGATTTCGCGGCGTAATGCCTCGTGATGTGATTCACCCAAATCGATGCCCCCGCCGGGGAATTTATAATCGCCGTTGACCGTTGAATAGATCATGAGTAGTTTTTTCTCGCGTAAGATGATTCCACGCACGGCTTCGCGGAGGAAAGTTTTTCCTTCAGAGTTTACGTTTTTGTCGCGATATATAGTCGATAGTAATTTCATCGTATCTGACTCTATAGATCTTCTCGTGTAACCTCATCAAAACCTAGCACAAAATCTGATCCATAAGCCATTGACGGGGTTTGAAAACCTGTTTTGAAATCACCTGCTAAAATTCTTTCAACAATAGCGATGCTGGTCTGCGCAGTAAAGTTATAGGCTTCTGGCGTGCGTAGCTTTGCGCGAACTTCTTCCCTTTTTTCGTTACGGGCTTCTCCTATAATCAGGCTAAATCCTTTTTCATTTTGCTCTGCAGAAGGACCTGGGGGGAGAAGACCAATTAATGCCTTGATGAAGTTCTTGGCAGGGCGGTTATAAAGCAGCCAGCCTAAATAACGGCTGGCACGCATAAAGCTGCGCATAATAGCGGGGAAAACCATATAAGCTTCAATATTAGGAATACCTGTGCTGTGAAAGGCTGTCGCGACATCGCCCCAGCCAACAGAAGTGACTGTAACGGGGCCGCGCCCAAAATCGACATCTTTTATTTTCCACGCAGGCGGGACTTGGATAAGTTTTCCATCACGTCGAATTGAGCCTTGACGGTCTATATTTTCGACGCCTGAGCGGGCTGTGCCGCGCGAAACACCGCCACCCACACCACGAATGGAGAGTTGCAAATATGTGGCAGAAGGCAATTTTTCTTGCAGGTATTTCAGTAAACAATCGGATGGAACAACATCAAATCCGGCACCGGGCATCATAATAATTTCTGCGGATTTTGCCTCTTCATCCAATGCAGCGACGGCTTCGAGTTCGGGAATCCCGCCGCCAATGTCGAGGTAATGAGTGCCTGTGCGTAGACAGGCTTCTGCCATGGCTTTGTATGTGTAGCCAAAGGGACCGGCGCAGTGCAGCGCCACGTCCACGTCATTGAGGACGGAATCTAATTTTTGGGTTTCTGAAAGATCAAAGGCGAGGGCTGGCAAGCCTAAATCCGCGTTTTGTTTACCCAGTTTTTTTTCGTCCCGTCCAGCCAAGATGGGGCGATGCCCGCGTTCTACGGCCAGTTTTGTGATCAGATTTCCTGTATAGCCGTATGATCCGTAAATGAGAAAATTTGTCATGGGTACTCTTTTAATTATGACTCTGCGAGGAGTATGCTTTTACGACGAAGCAGTCCCATAGACTAGAAGATTGCTTCGTCGGATAAAGCTCTCCTCGCAAATTCACCTATATTTTCAAGATACTTTCGCCAGAAATTCACCCAACTCGCGACAGCGGGATTCGATAAAGGGTTTGGCATCTTCTGGCTCGTCCATGTGGGCAACGTAGTTGACGAAATTCGCCATGCGTGCCATCCATAAAAGATGTAGATCGCGCTCATTAAACGGGGGCAAGTTTCTCTCACGCGCGTATCCCGCGAGGAATGCATCGGTCAGTGTTTTGTAATCTTTTCGATTTCTAAGATAGTAGAAAGAGATCGCAATATCTTGAAGCGGAAATCCGAAAACCATATCTTCAAAGTCGATGATGTGGAGCTTGCCGCGCGAAATGTGGACGTTCCAATAATGCAGATCGCCGTGAATAATAAAGGGATGAGAATCGCGGTACATGCCTGCTAAAAAGGGTGATACCCGATCTATAGTCGTTTCGAGCGTGGAGAGTTGCTCGGCGGTAAAAAGCGACGTGTACTCGGGCGTGTTATAAACCACCGGCTCATCGGGGAAGTAAAAAACCTTATCCCAACGTTTTGGTTGGACATAATTGGGCAGCTCAAGCCCCTCGGCGTGATTATGCATTTGTGCGACGATTTGCCCGAATTGCTCGTAATTTTTCGGCGAAATATGCTCTGCGAGTTGCACGCCAGGCACCCATTTGTAAAGGGCGCAGCGTTTTTCGTTAGGGATGCCCTCCATGCTTACGAAGGTAATATAGTCGCCGTCTTTTCGGGCAACTGACTCTACGACGCGCAGATCTGTGTCTCGGGCGAGAGCTGCCAGCCAAAACATTTCTGTTTGGTTTTCAGCAAGGCTGGAATCAAATTCGGAGTAGAGACGGATGACGTATTTGCTGCCATCTGTTGTATCCACACGGAACATGGTAGTGCTTTCAGTGGTCAAATAGCGAACACGGGCTACATCGATAAGGTAATTTTCGAGGGCTTTGATGCAGAGTTTTCGCAGACGTAAGATTTTTCCGCGAAAGGTGAGTTCTTCGTATGGTTTCATTTTTTTAACCAGATTGTTTTTGTCAGGGCTTATTATATTGTAAAATAAATACTTACATTCTTTCGTTTTTGTAATCCTAAGTTGGTTGTATCATCCCCAGTTTTTTATCAAGTTGGGGGAAAAAATTTAACAGACGCAGTAGAAGATAGCTGACAAGAAAAGCCATAATTAGACGTATGCCAATGATAATCCAATAATTAGCGCCAAAGATGACAAAAAGAAGAGTGTCTTCGAATACAGAGTGGGAGATCATTAGAAAGGTAGCGATATATAAAATTTCTTTGCGACTCAAATTCCCGCTTTTGGCTTCGTTGATTAGAATGCCCGCCCCGTAAGTGATCCCGAGCATTTGCCCAACAAAAATAGAAAAGGAAGTGTTGACCTTTTTTGCATATTCTTGCATGAACTTTGTAGACTTGATCCAATCCATGATAAAGATCATGATAGCGATCAAAAGAATCATTTTGATAGAAAGAAGTGTGGATTTTTTCAAAGAACCCAGAAGAAGTTCTAAAAAGCTATTGTAGTTTTGCGCGCTTACCGAAGTCTCTTCTATTGTGGTGCTAAAAAAGGAACTTGGGAGCAGCATAATGGGTACGACAGTGATAAACGCCATGATGCTCCGAAGAGCAATAGAATATAGATAGGAGATACCCAGCTTTTTCATAATAGCACTTTCTACGATCATGCTATGACAAACGCCAAGAAAGATTGCCAAAATTGTCCACTGGTAGGGTGTTAACTGAAGAGGAGCGGCAAAGGCAATTGCAGCATAATTATTGAGCAAAACTCCGCCTGCGATTGCCATCGCTGCTTCTGGGGGGAGATGAAGAAAGGAGGTAATCGGCTCAAAAAGAAGGCTGATATATTTTAAAAGGTCAAAATAGAGCAGAAGATCTGCCAAGATGTAGAGGGGAATGACAAGTTTTAGAATAAGAACTGCGCTACGCAGGGATGTTTCGAAACTGTTTTTCAGGATGGTTTTCATAGCGCAAGGATACTACCTTTTCGGTAAATTTTCATCAACTTTTACGAATAGATATGCGGCTAAGACGCCTGCGCCGAGAACAGCGAGAGCGAACCCGACCCCAAAATTGTCGGCGAGAAGCCCCAGCAGCGGGGCGAAAATGGCTGTCAGGATGGTCGAAAATTGTGCTTCAACGGATAATCCTGAAGCCATGATGCGACTATCTATTTGGTCGCTGATATAGGCGACGTTCATTGGGCGGCGTAGACTTGCCAACGCGTAGAAGATGAGAAAGACGATGATGGATAGAATCGTCAGATTTGCGGATGTGGCGAACCCGGCAACGAGGAGCATGGATGCACCAAATAAAAAGCTGAGATTGATGGCGCGTCCCAGACTGGGGAATCGCTCACTGAATCCAGCCGCGCTGCGGGAGGCGTAGCTGGTGAAAAGATAGATGACGAAGTAGACCAATCCGATCAGGACGGCGCTGCGCTGCATATCGCTGACGAGGAGTAAAAATGGAAGCGAAAGAGCAAAACTCTCTAGAATCGGTTGGAGATAATCTTTTGTGGATTTGAATAATGCGCCGAAAAGGGCGCTGTTTGAAATGGAGCGCAGAGCAAGCCGATTGGCAAATATCCCGCTGAAATCGCCGAGGGTCTTTTTAGATTGGCTCCAGATGTTTTTAAACGGAATATGTTGAAGATCGCCATCCAATGCTTTGGGGTACGAGAGCATGTTCAGTAAATCCAAAGTATATGGAATGGTTGCCGCGAGAAACATGATGCGATATTCTCCCGTGTAAAAGACGAGGGCCGCCGCGATGAGGGCGTTGAGCGCCGATCCGAGCTGCGAAAAGGAGCGCGTGCGCCCGTAATAGGCGACCTTGAGATGCTCGCGCTCGGTCATTTTAAGATGTTGGAGAATAAGGGCTTTGTGCGTGCCAGAGCGGAAAGCCTCGCCGAATGCGAAGAGGATCATGGCGAGCGCGTAGAGGGGAAAAGTGGCGAAAAGATAAAAAATGACGAAGGAGATCAGGTAGGAGACAAAGGCCATGACCATCGCCTTGCGCCGCCCGAAGGCATCGGCAAATACGCCGGTGGGGATCTCGAGGATATTCGTCGCCACATCGCGGATGGAGTAGAGAAACCCGATCTGTAAAAAGCTTAGGCCGGCTTCACGGAAGATGAGAATAATGAAGGGGTCGAAGAAACGCAGATTCTTGAGAAATCCGTAAGCGGCGAAGCGGGGGAAGAGTTTGTCGTTTTTTAGGTTCATGGAAAGTTGGGGTGTCTGGTGGTCTTATTCTAGAAGAGTATCTGCTCTTGTTAGTGGCAGTCTCCAAAATCAGCGTATGTCTTCTAAGAGTTCTTTTCTCTACGCTCTCTATACCATAACCATATTTCAATTACTGTCGCAATCAAAAGAAGTATTGGATTAGCCCAATAACTCACGCTAAGACCATCCCCTAAATTAAGATTATTTGAAAAACTAATATAGAGGCTTGATGCAAGAGAAATCGAGAGCCAAATACGGTAAACCTTTTTAACTTTAGTTGCTCTAGGTTTTATTTGATAAAAATTCCAGATAAGTAGTGAAGGAAGCGCAAAAAACCAAAAAACAATTGCTAACAATCTCAATGTAAAGCCAGATTTCACTAAAGCGGCGGGGATATTAACTAACCCAGGAAGGATGGTAAAAACGGTCATAAGGGTTCCGGCTTTTAAATAAAACCATATTCCAACTTGCCATTCATCATTCAAAGGCGCAAGAAGACATAAAATGATTGTAATACCAAGTACTGTGCGTATTTTCTTTTCCATAATACTCTGTCCCAATTTTAGTTTCTTTGAAAAACTACTGCTCTCTGCTCCCTGCCCTACTGATTACTATTTCCTGCTCCACTGATTCACGCTAGCTTTTCTTCCTCTTTAGAACCGTACTAATTTTAAGCTCTTCTTTGTTGATGATTCTTTTAATATTCCCACGATGCAGGTAAAAAGCGAGAAGCGTCATGAGAGCACCGATAATAATCAGAGCAGTCGGATATTCCAATATATAGGTCGTGATAGGCAAAGCGATAAAAGCTGTTAGAGAACCAACAACGATATAATCTGCGATAAGTGCGGGGAGAGCGACGAGGAGCATAAATAGGATGCCCAATTTCCAGTTGATGCCGAGCATCATGCCCGCCAGTGCGGCGACCCCTTTTCCGCCGCGAAAATTCATATAAAAAGGAAAAAGATGGCCAAGTATCGCCATGATGCCAGCCAGATAGGCCAGATCGGGGTTTTGAGGGTAAATCCACTTTACGAGGAGAACAGCCAACATTGCTTTGAGAACATCTACAAAGGCTACAATAAAGCCATATTTCCATCCCATGATGGCAGTGATATTGGATGCACCGGCATTCCCGGAGCCATGTTCGCGGATATCCGTTTTTGCAACCAGCTTGCTGAGGAAATAGGCTGGCTGGATTGAGCCGAAGAGATATCCTATAAGAAGGGCGATGATTATTTGACCGAGCATTTATTTTCTCCTACACAAAATCAAAAATACGAGAGCCTATGCAATATTGGCAATTGTATCAGCGTTCAGGAAGGTGTATCTTTGTTATAATGGCGGTCTGTATTGTGGCTTCGATATACTAGCCACCCTTAGGAACTTATGACAAAAAAACGAATTTTCATCATCGCCGATCACGGCATGGCACTCATCTACTTCCTGCAAAGCGACGTCGTTCAAACCCTCCTCGACTCGGGCATCGAAATCGTCCTCTTCACCGACGACGAGACCAAAGACCGCATCGCCGAGCGTTTCGGGCAAGACGGGCTTATTTTCGAAGGGCTGCGGCTCAAAGAAGCCAACAAATACGCCAAAAGCGTCCAACCCCGCATCCAAGCCCTGCTCATTTACCTGCGTCGAGTCGGCGGCTCTTGGCGCATCAATAACGAAGCCGAAGACAGCCATATCTGGGAAGTGCTCAAAGAAAACACCTGGAAATTCCGCATCGGCATCTGGCTCCCCTCCGCCATCGCCATCCTCTTCCTGCGCTCTTTCAAATGGGCACGCAAACTCCTCGTGCGGATGCAGATGAACTTCACCGCCGACATCTACGCCGATCTCTTCGAGAAATACCAGCCCGACCTCGTCATCGCCTCCACCGCAGGCTGGCGAATTGACCGTTATATGCTCCGTGAAGCTGTAAAACACAATGTCCCCTCAATGGCAGCTATTATCGGATGGGATAATCCGAGCAGCTACGCGATTCCCGGCGCATTCATGGATTGGGCAACCTGCTGGTCCCAAAAACAAAAGGATGAACTCGTTCGTGGCTCCGACTGGGTTGCCGACCGAGTACATATCGGTGGCATCCCATCTTATGACGGCTACTTCCGCAAGACCTGGCTCATGCCCAGAGACGAGTATTTCAAACTCCACGACCTTGACCCGAACAGAAAACTCATCTCCTATGCCTGCTCCTTTGTCCACTTTGCACCCAACTATCCGAATGTCGAAGCCTTAGCCAAAATGGTCGATTCGGGGCAATTAGATGAAGACGCACAACTGCTCATTCGTCTGCACCCAAGCCACTTTCAAGATCGTCCCGCCATCTTTGCGGAGGAAAGAGAGCTAATCCACGCCCTCGAAGAAAAATATGATAACGTCCACGTTGTCCGTCCAGTCGCATTGGGTGGCTCTTTGGGCTATTATGGCGGCGAAGACATGGACGAGAAAACATCCATGATGGCATACTCGGACGTTTTCGTGACAGTCTACTCGACGATGGTCGTTGAAGCGGCTGTGCACGACCGCCCGATTGTGGCGGCGGTAATTGACGTGCCCGGTGGCTGGAATCGTTCCGGAAAATACTCGCTCGCGCTGCAAAAAATCGGCGGCTGGCCCACGCATCTACGCTTTAGAGAAGCGAATGCGGGGCGGGTGGCAAAGAACGCCGCTGAATTGCAGAATATCGTCAACGCCTACCTGAACAACGCCACGCTCGATGGGCAGGAACGCAAAACCTTCATCGAACAGGAGATTACCTACACCGATGCGACATCGGGGAAGCGAACGGCTGAGTTCATTTTGAAGGTTTTGGGTGAGGAATAGGACACAGATTTTCGCTAATTTTTCGGATTTACACGGATTTATGGAGGATAAAATGCGTAAAACACTCAGTATTCTTTTTGTTGCAGTGATGGCAATTTTCTTGTCAGCCTGCGGTTCAAATACATCAGAAGAAACCGTTAATACAACAGAAGTTGCAGATGACGGTTTCATACCAGCCGAATATATCAGCACATCAGGCTCGGCCCAACCAGGTGAAGAAACCCGCATTCAGTTGGAAGATGGTGCAGCGATTGTTGTTCCTTCTAACTCCATCGATAATGACGTTAGTTTTATCGTTGAGCGTAGTCCAGAAAAAGCAAAAACTTTGCCACCATTAGGGGATAATGTTGTTCAATTAGGCGATTTTTATAATTTTGAAGTCACTGAAGGCGAAATAATTGGACCAGTGGACTTGGTGCTCCCATTTGATGAAGCATTAATTCCAAGAGAACAAGGTGTTTTAGTTTTTGGTTATCCCACAGAAGATGGTTGGGAATATATTCCAGTAGAAGCCCAAGATGATAAAGTTACACTTTACACTGCGCAAGTCGGCGACCCTTTAATTGCGTGGCATTTTGTTGAGACAGATCTTAAAAACTCGGCTGTTTGCGACCCTAAAATCCCATTATCGCTAACTCAAAACGGAGAGTCTTTTTTATTGCAAGGAAAATTAGATGTACGCAGTCGCAATATTCTTGAATTTTTTGGTGGAGCAAACCCCAAACCAGCAGCCAGCGTACGTGTTCACATCAAAATAAATCAGAGGGATATTCGAGAGCAGGGGCAATATATTGTCGAAACTGACGAAAATGGTGTCTTCAGTTTGGAAATAAATAGTCTTCGTGGTCTCAAAGAAGGTTGGAACTGGGTCTTTGTAAACGCAGATTGCGAATCTCTATTTGAAGAATTCGCCTATCACAGCGAAGGCTATGCTGAGTTTAAATATGAGCCCGAAAAAGAAGTAGAAGAAACACAGGAAGAAGTTGTAGAAACTGTTCCCGAAGAAGAAATGCCCGAAGGTGCTATTCTCCTTCCTGACTTTGTCGGTAAATCGCTTGATGAAGCCGAAGATTGGCTCGATGAAAATGGATTTGGATATATTACGATAGATGGAAGCAGCTATTTGGATATGGGTTTGGTATATCATCAAGCCCCTTCAGGAGGAAGCTATAAAGTACCGCATAGAACAATAGTATTACTCAATAATACAGCATCAAAAATTGAAGATCCATTTGGATGTGCAGAGTTTGAACTGACTTCAGCAGAAATGGCTAACTGTCTTTTTACTGGAACATATACATCGACAGTATTATACGAATACGAGTTTCCTAACACTGACGGCTCTTGCAAGCCAAGAGAAAAGCCGTCAGGTAATCCTTTGCAACGGCTCAAGTATATCGAGGATTTAGGGAAGGTTGCAGAAAACACTTATTGCTTATCAAATTGTTCTCAGAAAACGATTTATACAGATCAAGGGTATATATTGGAGCAGTACGACATGACATTTGGGACACTTCATTGCAGAATTTTATACAGTTTTGAATAATTTTCTTGCCGTACTTCATCGAGCAGGAGATCACCTACACCGATGCGAACTCGGGCAAGCGGACGGCTGAGTTTATTTTGAAGGTGTTAAAAGAAAAATAGAACGCGGATTTCGCTGATTTGACGAATTTACACGGATAAAATGGAGAGTGTCATGCATAAAAAACTTAGTGTTCTGCTTTTTGTTGGCGTTGCTATTTTTTTATCTGCATGTAGTGGGGCAAAAGATTTCGAAGCTGCCGAATATATCAGCAATTCAGGTACTGCTCGGGTTGGTGAAGAAACCCGCATTGAACTGGAAGATGGGGCAGCAATTGTTGTGCCTTCAAACGCGATCAATGAACCTGTTTCCATCACTGTAGAGCGCTCTCCAGAAAAAGCGAACTCATTACCTCCATTAGGTGATGATGTTGTTCAATTAGGCGATTTTTATAATTTTGAGATCACTGAAGGTGAAATTCTTGGACCTGTGGATTTGGTACTTCCATTTGATGAAGCATTAATTCCAGACAAACAAGGCATTTTGGTTTTTGGCTACCCAACAGAAGATGGTTGGGAATATATTCCAGTAGAAGCCCAAGATGATAAAGTTACACTTTACACTGCGCAAGTCGGCGACCCCTTAATTGCATGGCACTTTGTTGATATCAACAACCCTGAAAACTTGACAGTATGTGACCAAAAAATCCCTCTCTCAGTTACCCAAAATGGTGACACCTTCTTAGTAACAGGAAAACTAGATGCACGCAGTCGCAATCTTCTTGAATTTCTAGGTGGAGCAAACCCAAAACCTGCTGCTAACGTACGGGTTCACATCAAAATAAATCAGAGAGATATTCAAGAGCAGGGGCAATATATTGTCGAAACTGATGAAAATGGTGTCTTTAGTTTGGAAATCAATAGCCTTCGTGGGCTTAGGGAAGGTTGGAATTGGGTTTTTGTAAACGCAGATTGCGAATCTCTATTTGAAGAATTCGCCTATCACAGTGAAGGTTATGCTGAATTCAAATATGAGCCAGAAAAAAAAGTAGAAGAAACTCAGGAAGAAATTGTAGAAACAGTTGTCGAAGAAACCATCCCTGAAGGCGCTGTTTTGTTACCTGATTTCACAGGAAAAACTCTCGAAGAAGCCACAGACTGGCTCGAAGAAAACGGCTTTGGCTATACTTGGATAGATGGAACTAGTACCTATGATATTGGAACTGTTTATGGCCAAGCTCCTGAAAGCGGAGAGTATAAAGTTCCGCATAGGACAATCGTTGTATTACACAAAACTTCTAACAAACTATCCCATCCTTATGGCTGTGATATTTCTGAACTAACTGATGAAGAAAAAAGTGTTTGTGGAAAACACATATTTGAAGTATCGTGCTCAACTATTATGGATAGTGGATGCAGTTGTGGAATTAGTGCTTATGGGGAACGAGAAATAGAATATAGATTCGTAATAAATAACGGTCAATATACTTTAGAGACTGAATCTATAGCATATGAAAAAACTGAAAGTAACCAGTATTATTCAACATGGGACATCGATAATGATGATTTTCAAGGGACGATGGTTGACACATTAAAGTTTCAGGGTAATACGGTAGTTCATCGAATTGAAATCAGCGATAATCTGAGTGCTGACCGCTGCATCCTTGAGTTCACAGATAAACTTGTTAGGTAAGAAGCTAATCTTTGATGTTATTTTTTTCTTTGTCAATCGTTATTGCTACATAGAAAATCTGCAAAATAGGTTAAATTTGTATTTTTTTCATGTTTTATCGGAGAATAAATGGAAGCTCTAAATCGCATAAAATCCGCCGCACGCATCTTGTTGCGTGGCGAAGAAAAAACAGGCGCGCGCGCTGAAATCCCGCCGTTGAGCGCCGAACAGGTCGTTGAAATAAAAGAATTCTTCCCAATGGAAAAATTCTTCATCTACGGGCATGCCCGTTCAGGGACAACGCTACTGGCACGGCTCATCCGCCTGCACCCCGAAGTGCATTGCAACTGGCAGGCGCATTTCTTCACCCGCAAGCCGCTGCTCAAATCGCTGGTCGATAGCGCCGAGATGGAGGAATGGCTCACGCGTCGTTCCAACCGTTGGAATGATGGCGAAGACTTGTCTCCCCTTGTGATGCGCGCCGCCGCAGACTACATCATGGAAAGCGACGCCAAACGTGCGGGTGCCGAAAAGCACATCGTCGGTGACAAAAGCCCCAACAGCTTGAACGATGGCGAATCCGTGCGCCTGCTGCATGCTGTTTATCCTGATGCCTATTTAATCAACATCGTCCGCGACGGGCGGGATGTGCTCATCTCGCAGCGTTTTCGCAACTTCGTCGAAGAGTCGAAATTCCTGACGAAAGAAGATAAGCAAATAGTGGATGCCCTGCGTGCCGACCAAAGGCCATTCACGACAGGCGAACGTTCCATTTTTACCGAGAAATGGCTGCGGGCGAATGCCGAGGGCTGGGTCAAAAATCTGACCGAAACCGCCAGCGAAGGAGAAAAGCTGCTTGGCGAACGTTACTACGAATTCCGCTACGAAGATTTGCTCGCCACACCTTTTGTTGAAATGAAAAAAGTTTGGATGCATTTTGGTATTAAAATCGCAGACTCGCTCGAAGCCGATATTCAAACTGAGTTGTCCTCCAATCCCGACCAGGAGTGGCAGAAGAAACGCAACGAAAGCATCGCCGATTTCCTTCCCAAAGGGCAGGCGGGTAATTGGCAGAATATTTTCACATCCCGTGACCGTGAAATCTTCAACGAAGTTGCTGGGGAGATGTTGAAGAAGTGGCAATACGAAATATAGTAATATGAATTTGCGAGAAGGGCTTCAGCCCGACGACGTGTGCCCTTCAGGGTAAGCAATCTTAAAAATGATGAGACTGCTTCGTCGCAAAAACATGCTCCTCGCAGAATCATCTTTTTCTTGGAGTAAATAATGAAATTTCTAATCGCTGGGCTTGGCTCCATAGGCCGTCGTCACTTGAATATGCTCCGTGAATTGGAGCAGGATGACATCATTCTTTATCGGACGAATCAGTCTACATTAGATGGTGAAGAGTTAGCAGGAATTCCCGTCTACACTGATTTACAGGAGGCGTTGAACTTGAGACCTGATGCCGTTATCGTGGCAAATCCCACGTCCCTGCACATGGATGTCGCTATCCCTGCCGCAGAAGCGGGATGCCATATTTTGCTAGAAAAACCCATCTCGGACGATCTTTCCCACGTGGATGAGTTGCGCAAAGCGGCTGAAAAGAGCGGATCTCGAATCTTGGTCGGATTCCAATTTCGCTATCACCCTATATTAAATAAAGCCCGTGAACTTATCAATGAAGGCGCGCTTGGACAGGTTTTAAGTGCTCATTCGCACTGGGGTGAGTATTTGCCGAATTGGCATCCGTGGGAAAATTATCGTGAGAGTTATGCCGCTCGTGCAGATTTAGGCGGAGGCGTGATCGGCACGTTGACACATCCCATCGACTATATGCGCTATATTTTGGGTGAAGTCGAGGAAACGGCATCCCTTCAGGGGCACGTTTCGCCGCTGGAGCTTTCGGGTGTAGAAGATGTTGGGGAAATGGCTATCAAGTTCAAATCGGGGGCGATCGGCGCAGTTCACGTCAATTATTTCCAGCGTCCGCCCGATCATCGTCTCGAAATCGTCGGCACGAAGGGAACCCTCCGCTGGAATAACGCGGACGGGGTTCTGCATCATTATGATATGCCCGACGAATTTGGGACGTGGAGCGCAAATCCGGCTGCGCCCATCCACACAGAATATCCTTTACCGGATGGTTTTGAACGCAATTATCTTTTTGTCGCGCAGATGGCGCATTTCCTGAAAGTAGTGCAAGGCAAAGCCGAGCCGCGCTGCTCACTGGAGGACGGCGTGCGTGCAGTAGAGTTGGTGGTGGCGGCAAAAGAGTTGAAAGCTATAGGAAAGATAAAGTAGTTCCATAGAATGGAATTACAAAGGGTTTTGAAAATTATGGATAAAAAGATGATGATGCTAAAAAATAACGAAAAGCTCGAACTCGTTCTTGCTCTTGGTGCCATTAGTATCATCACGATAATCAGTTATGGAAATCTCATTCCTCAGCTTGGGTTTTATCGTGATGATTGGTACATATTGCTAACCGGGCAAAGCGAGGGGGCTAGTGGCCTCATAAATTTATTTACTACTGACCGCCCTCTCTTAGGATATATCTATGCGCTTGAATATTCAATTCTAGGAAATTCTATTCTGGGTTGGCACCTTTACGCACTTTTTTTGCGATTATTGGGAAGCTTTGCTTTCTTTTTTATCTTGCGCGTAATTTGGCCTGAGAAGAAGTTTGAAGCCGCCATTGCTGCACTGCTTTTTGCCGTTTATCCTGGTTTTTTGCAACAACCCAACGCAACTACCTTTAAAAATTTTCTACTGGGATATGATCTGGCTTTATTTTCTATTTTAGCAACTATTTTGGCCGCAAAGTTTAAAAATAAATGGAAGAGAATTTCTTTAACAATTTTAGCGATGGTGCTAGGGGGAGGCTACTTTGGAATATTTGAAGCCATGATCGGCTTAGAAGGTGCTAGATTGCTTCTGCTTTGGTATTTTCTTTGGCAAGAAAGTGAAGATGCTCCTACAAAAGCTATTCTTCCAATGTTGAAACAAGCTATCCCCTATATCGTGATGGGAGGGGCTTTTGTCTTTTGGAGAATATTCTTGTTTGAGAGTACACGCCCAGCCACTGATGTTAATAGAATATTTGGAGCATACCGAAGCTTCCCTTTGCAGAGCATTGCAAAGATAATAATAGAAACGATCAAAGATATATGGGAAGCAATTGTTTTAGCTTGGTTTGTCCCATTTTATAAGTTCACAAACACGAGCATTTATGAGGATTTTGTTACTGCGTTTGGATTAGCTGTGCTGGCAGTAGGCGTTGTTTTTCTCTATGTTCAATATTCCAAAAAACATGGGTGGCTTAGTAACAAAGAGACTAATAAATCATCTGTAGAGAAGCACTGGCTATGGGTGGGGATACTAATTGTAGGGATGGCAGTGCTTCCAATAGTGCTTTCTGGACGAAATCTCTCTTTTGAAGTCCAATGGGATCGTTATGCCTACCACACTACCCTTGGTGCAACTCTTGTTGTTGCTGGATTTATTTTCTATGTTTTAGATTCATCTTCTCGGTGGATTATTTCTTTAGCATTGATTGCTATGGGCGTAATGACGCACTATTTTAGCGCTGATTATTATCGTGATTATTGGGATTACAATCGTGAATTGTGGTGGCAAATGTCTTGGCGCGCTCCACACTTACAAGAGCGGACTATGATCTTTGTATCTATGCCCTTTGGGTTTGCAGAGGATTATGAAATATATGGTCCTGCTAACCTGATTTATTATCCAAACGAAGGGGTTATTCTCTCTGCCGAAGTATTAAATACAGAGACTGTCCGATTTATTCAAACAGGTGAACATAGGGCAGGTAATAACCGTAATGTGTACATCCCGAAAAAATATAATAAATCTTTGATAGTTTCTTTTCCTAAAGTTGGTTCTTGTTTGCATGTATTAGATGGGCGTCAGTTGGAGCTGCCCGGCTTTTCAAGGGATGGTAGTTTCACTAATGCTGCACCTTATTCACAAATATCCCAAATTGATGCGTACCATTCTCCTGCAAAAGTCCCTGAGCAGATTTTTGGATCAGAACCTGAACATGGTTGGTGTTATTTTTATCAAAAAATGAACCTTGCTAAGCAAATGGAAGACTGGGATACAGTAGCACAGCTTGCCGACGAAGCCTCTGCTTTAGAATTACGCGCGCAAGACCCATCTGAGTGGTTATCGTCTTTAGAGGCTTATATTGTCATTGGCGAAATAGAAAAAGCTGAAAAAGCTGCTTCTTATATCAAACAGGATCTTGACACACATTTCTTTTTGTGCAATGAATTGGGCAGAGGAGCTATCTATTCTGAGCCATATGATTATGAGAAAGTTGTCGAGATTTTATGTGAAGATATTGTGCAAGAGTGAAAATATAGCTGATTTTTCACCCGGAAATCGTTTTTGGACCCGAACCTGCTCACGTTTGGTGCTACATCTACCAAAAAGCGACATTGGCGCGTCAAAAAGGCGACTGGGAGTTGGTAGCTGCTCTCGACACGGAGGCGCGTGAAAAGGGGAGCGTGCCGCAGGATTCTATCGAGTGGCTGTCATTTATCCAGGCATCTGCTATGCTTGGGGATGGGGAACGCGTTCGGGAGATCGCATCCTTCATTAATGATGATTTTGTATTCGGACAAGCCTGCGAATCGCTGAGAAGGATGGAACTCACCCCAGAAATGCGCGTTTTGACAGAGGATAGCTATTGTACAGGGGGATAAAAGGAGTATAATAGCGGCGTTTGTCTAAAATTCAGTCACTGAATATAAATTAGGAGAATTATGTCTACGAGTAAGTTGATCGCCCCTTATGGTGGCGAATTAGTAAATTTGGTCGCGACCGGTGAAGAACGCGATGTATTGATCGAACGCACAAAAGGTTTAAAAGCTATTCAGATTTCTGCACGCGCATTGAACGATTTGGAATTGCTCGCTACAGGTGCATTTTCGCCTTTAGATCGTTTTATGGGCAAAGCCGATTATGAAAATGTGTTGGCAAATATGCGTTTGATCGACGGGACGCTTTTCCCGCTCCCTATCACGTTGACCGCTGATCCTACCGAGCTTCCCGCTGTTGGTGAAGACCTTGTCATTCGCAATTCGCTGAATGATCTGATCGGTATCATGAAACTCGAAGAGATCTACACTTGGGATGCAGAGAAAGAAGCTCGTTTGAGCTACGGCACAAATGATTCCCGTCATCCGATGGTTTCTGAAATGTCTCGCTGGGGCAAGGTTTGTATTTCTGGTGAGTTGAAGATCATCAATTTGCCCAAGTATTACGATTTCGTAGGCATTCGCCAAACCCCTGCCGAAGTCCGCGCAGAATTGGAAGAACTTGGCAACGAAAATGTTGTCGCTTTCCAGACTCGCAATCCGCTTCACCGCGTTCACGAAGAGTTGACCAAACGTGCTGCAAAACAAATTGGTGGCTCCTTGCTCATTCACCCCGTTGTTGGTCTGACCAAACCCGGCGATGTAGATCACTACACCCGCGTTCGTGTTTATAAAGCCCTGCTCGAAAGTTATTACGACAAGAAATCCACCCGCCTAAGCCTTTTGCCTTTGGCAATGCGTATGGCTGGCCCCCGTGAAGCTCTGCTTCACGCCATCATCCGCCGTAATCACGGTGCAAATCACTTAATCGTTGGACGCGACCACGCTGGTCCCGGCAACGATAGCACCGGCCAGCCTTTCTATGGTCCCTTCGATGCGCAGGAAATGCTCAGCGCACACGAAGAAGAACTTGGCGTAAAAATGGTTCCTTTCAAGTGGCTGGTTTATTTGCCCGACACCAATGAATATGTGGAAGCTGGAAAAACCCCAGAAGGTGCAAAAGTTCTTACTATTTCTGGCACGCAGGTTCGTGATGATTATCTTGCTGTAGGCAAATTACTCCCTGAATGGTTTACGCGCCCTGAGACCGCTGAAATTTTGCGTGAATCCTATCCTGCGAAACATGAACAAGGTTTCTGCATCTGGTTCACGGGTTTAAGTGGCTCTGGTAAATCTGCTACAGCCCGTGCGCTTACTGATCTTTTGCTCGAACGTGGAAAACGTCTCACCGTTCTTGATGGTGATGTTGTCCGCACGCATCTCTCCAAGGGTCTTGGTTTTAGTGCCGAAGACCGCGACACCAATATTATGCGCATTGGTTATGTTGCCGGCGAAATCGTTCGCCAAGGCGGCAACGTGATTTGTGCTGCAATCAGCCCTTACCGCAACGCTCGCAACGAAGCTCGCAAACTCGTGCCTGATGGCAATTTCCTGATGACCCACGTTGACACTTCTCTCGAAGTCTGTGAAGCCCGCGACGTGAAAGGTCTCTACGCAATGGCTCGCCGTGGAGAGATCAAAGGTTTCACCGGCGTTGATGATCCCTACGAAGAACCCATCAACCCTGAAATTACCGTCACTGGTGACGTAATTACCCCCGAAGAGAACGCTCTAAAAATTATCGGATATTTGGAAGAGCAAGGTTTCTTGCTGAATAACTAATCGTATCAAACCTGACAGGTTTTCTCGCGCTCTTAGGGGATTTGTAATCCCCCTGGATTGCCGTGCTCCGAAGGGGTACAAATCCAGCTAGAGCAAAAAGAAGCCTGTCAGGTTTTTCTTTTCTATGGATAGAAAACCCGTTTTCGCCCTTGTTTTAGGCTTGCTCACTGCGAGTGGAATTTGGCTGCTCAAAATCAGCACCCCCTCTGGTTTGGGGCTGATAGATGATGCCATCTCCTATATTGCAGCCGCTCGTGCTCTCCTAAATGGGCAGGGTTTTACCCGTATTTGGCTTGCTACAGCTACAGAACCCATTACACATTGGCCCCCTTTCTTTTCATTTTCACTTGCAACGATCAGTCGTATTTTTGATATTGATCCTTATCGTAGTGCGCGTGTTCTTAATATTCTCGTCTTTGGCGCAAACGCGGGGATTTTGGGATTATTTGGTTATAAAATGACCAAATCCCGGTTGGTAGGAATTTTTCTCTCCCTTTTATTTTTATCAAATACTGCACTTATACGTCTTCACGCCCAAGCCTTAAGTGAACCACTATATATTTTTGTGAGCTTGTTGGCATTTTTGGCTTTTTATTCTTATTTTGAAAAAGAAGAACACAGGAATAGAAAAAAAACAAATGAAAATGTCATTGCGAACGAAGTGAAGCAATCTCCACGACGGTCAGGGAGATTGCCACGTCAGGCTAAAGCCTTCCTCGCAATGACAAAAAATGGATGGAGTGAAAATAAATATCTCTTTCTTGCAGGTGCTCTAACCGCCCTCTCTTATCTAACCCGTTATGCCGCATTGTCATTATTAGCGACATTTATCATTGCCATTCTTATTTTGCGCCCGACTTGGCGAAAACGCTTCTCTTCTTTAGCCTTTTTCCTTACTGGCGCATTGCCCCCCATCCTCGTGTGGATGGGACGCAACAAACTCGTCAGTGGGAGCGCAACCAATCGCACGATTGAATGGCATCCCGTCACTGTCGAGAATGCTCAACGAGGATTACAAGAGTTCTTTTCTTTTTTGATTCCCTTGCAAGATTTGCGCTCAGGCTGGATTGAAAATTATTTATTTCTCACTATTATTCTTTCTGTTATTGCTATTGCTTTACTTTTATGGCTTCTCTGGCGCGGATGGCGCTGTTTCTTCCGTCAGGAGAAAACAAGTCTTGAAATTATCCCCTTTGCCACGGCTCTCTACATTTTTGGCTATATGGGGGCGTTACTGGTCTCACTCAGCTTTTTCGATGCTGCGACGCCGCTTAATGATCGCATCCTTTCGCCGGTTTATGTTGCTTGTTTAGTAATATTGGTTTTCTTTATCCATTCTCTCTTTCAACAAGGTAAAATTACTAGAAGAATTTTCGCAAGCGCGCTAGTCCTTTTCTTGCTGGTCACTTTTTCCATAGCACAAGTGCGTACTGTCAAAGCTTTGCAAGAAAGCCCGCACGGATTTGCATCCTGGCGCTGGCGAGAATCGATGGTGATGGAAACACTCCGCAATTTGCCGGATGATGTTGAAATCCATACCAATCAGCCTACCGCTGTTTATTTCTGGATAGATCGTCCTGTTTATCGGCTTTGGGATGCACAACCCAAATCGCTCCAGTCAGGAGAGGCTGCAATGGCTATTTTCTTCCCCCCTGATGATGAATCTCCTGAGTTTCAGGCATGGTTTGCTGAAATGACCGAGGGGTTGACCCTAGTTGAGAAATCGGGCTTAGGGAATTTATATACTAAATAGTGCGTAAAGCGTATTGTGTAATGATTTTGCTCATAGTCAAGATTTTATGCACTACGCACTACGCAATACGGAGTAGATTATGACCATTCAAGAAAAATTTGATCTAAAGGGGAAAACGGCTATCGTGACCGGCGGCTCCGGTTTGCTCGGCGCAGAATTTTGCCGCACGTTTGCTGAGGGTGGCGCAAATGTTGTTGTGGCAGATATTGCCGAAGATGCTGCGAAAGAAGTTGCTCAGGGACTGGCAGATGCCGGTTACGCGGCAGCAAGTTTCGGGCTGGATGTGACGCGCAAAGAATCCGCTGAAGAGATGGTGTTTGAGACGTTGAAAAACTTCGGGAGTCTCGACATCCTCGTCAATTCCGCCGCCCTTGATCCCAAATTTGATGCCAATGCTTCATCCAAAGGCATCGCTCCGGGCGCATTTGAAGACTATCCGCTCGAAGATTTTAAAGCCGCTGTTGATGTCAACCTGACAGGGATGTTCATCGTCACGCAGGCGTGTGTAAAGCCGATGGTGAAAGCGGAGAAGGGCAGCATCATCAATATCTGCTCGACCTATGGTTTGAACGGCCCCGACCAACGACTTTACCTGAATGACGATGGCAGCCGCGTGGCGTATAAACCCGTTTATTACACGACGACGAAGGCTGGCGTGATGGGCTTTACGAAATATTTGGCGGCATATTATGCCAGCACGGATATCCGCGTGAATGCGCTCACCCCCGGCGGTGTTTTCAATAACCACAACGAGACTTTTACTCGCAAATATTCCGAAAAAACCATCATGGGACGCATGGCGAATAAAGACGAAATGAACGGCGCGCTCCTTTTCTTGGCGTCTGAAGCATCATCGTATATGACGGGCAATAATGTCGTCGTCGATGGTGGCTGGACGGCTTGGTAAGACAGTGTTCAGTGCACAGTGGTCAGTAATCAGCCAAAACAATGGAATATATTAATAGCTTACGAAAACATGTTGGTAATAGCCCTCTGATAATGGTTGGCTCCACCGTTTTGGTACTAAATTCTCAAAACAAATTACTGATGATGAAACGCTCTGATAGCAATATGTGGGGTGTCCCTGGTGGAGCAATGGAGTTAGGAGAAACCACCGAAGAAACCGCCAGACGAGAATTACTTGAAGAAACTGGTCTTACAGCAGATGGTTTGACCCTTTTCGATGTTTTTTCAGGCGAAGAGCTGTATTATCGCTACCCCAGCGGTGAAGAAGTTTATAATATTTCCATTGTTTACATCACTCGTGGCACTCAAGGAGATATAAATCTTCTTGATGGTGAGCATTATGATTTTCAATATTTTGAACTCTCAAAATTACCAAAGGATATAAGCCCTCCCATCAAGCCGATTTTGAGAAAATTAGTGGATACAAATCTAAAAAATGACTGAGATACTTGCTATCATCCCTGCTCGCGGCGGCTCGAAGGGTATTCCGCGAAAGAATATCCGCAATTTTGCGGGCTATCCGCTGATCGCCTACAGCATTGCTGCCGGGCTGAAATCGGAGCTTGTTACACGCGTAATCGTCAGCACCGACGACGACGAGATCGCCGAAGTTGCTCGCGAATATGGCGCAGAAACGCCCTTCATGCGCCCATCCGTTTTTGCCGAAGATAACACCACTGATCTGCCCGTTTACGTTCACGCCCTTGAGTGGCTCGCCGAAAACGAAAATTATCACCCCGATGTGGTTGTTCAATTGCGTCCCACATCGCCAATCCGCCCTGTTAATTGCGTGGACGATGCCATTCGCATCCTGCTCAACAATCCTGATGCAGATTCGGTGCGCGGCGTTGTTCCGGCGGGGCAAAACCCGCATAAAATGTGGCGTCTGCCCGATGGCGAGAAAGCAGCGATGAAAAACCTGCTTGATGTTGATGGAATCGCAGAACCATTTAACGCACCTCGCCAGAGTCTCCCGCCCATTTATTGGCAGACCGGGCATATAGACGCCATCCGCCCCGCTGCCATTCTTGAGAAAAAATCTATGACGGGTGATGTGATTTTTCCGCTCATGATCAACCCCGATTACACGGTGGATATTGACAATCTCTCGGATTGGGCAAAGTACGAATGGCTGGTCAAATTTGGGACGCTCAACTTCGTCTCGCCCGGACCCGACCGCCGCCCGATGCCTGCTACTGTTAAAGCACTTTTTCTCGACTTTGACGGGGTACTCACCGATAACCGCGTCTGGACAGATGAAACTGGGCGAGAGACAGTTGCCGCCAGCCGTGGCGATGGATTTGGCATCGGGATGCTCAAAAAAGCAGGCATTGATGTGATTGTCGTCTCAAAAGAGAAAAATCCCGTTGTGGCGGCACGTTGTAAAAAGCTGGGAATCCCTTACGAGCAAGGTGTTGACGACAAGACAGGGATCATTAAACGGGAGCAAGCCAAACGCAAGCTCGACCCGTCGGAGACGATCTTTGTCGGCAACGATTTAAACGATCTTCCCGCTTTCCCCCTTGTGGGCTGGGGAGTCGCCGTATCCGATGCTTCGCAAGAAGTTTTGGAGAAAGCAGATTTTATTTTGGAGAAAAAGGGCGGCTTTGGGGCTGTCCGTGAGATTTGTGATTTGATTTTGAGTAGAATTTAATAATTATGTCTCTGCGAGCGTCTTTTTGCGAAGCAGTCTCACTTTTAACGATGAGATTGCTTCGGCGGTAAAGCTCCCTCGCAAAGGCACCCTAGAAGAGGTGAAAAAATGGCTCGTGAATTGAAAATTGGTAATAAATTGGTCGGTGATGGGCATCCTGCTTATATCATCGGCGAGATCGGTATCAACCACAACGGCGATTTAGATCTTGCAAAAAAGATGATCGATTCAGCGGTAAACGCCAAAGCGGATGCGATCAAATTCCAGAAACGCACCCCTGAAGTTTGCACCCCGCTCGATCAGCAGAAGAAAATGCGCCAGACACCCTGGGGCTATATCACCTATCTTGATTATCGCTATAAGGTTGAGTTTGGTGTGGACGAATACCAGGAAATTGACCGCTACTGCAAAGAAAAAGGGATCGACTGGTTCGTCTCGGTCTGGGATGAAGGCTCCGTGGATTTCATGGAGGGCTTCAATACTCTGGCTTATAAACTCCCTTCTGCATCATTGACCGATTATCCGCTCTTGGAAAAAGTCCGTTCAACGGGACGCCCGATCATCATCTCTACGGGTATGTCCACGATGGATGAAATCCGTAAGGGTGTTGAAGCTGTCGGTGAAGAGAATTTGGGCATGATGCACTCGACCAGCTCCTACCCATGCGCTCCCGACGAATTGAACCTGAAAATGATCGAAACTCTGAAAGCTGAATTCCCGAATATCCCCATCGGTTATTCCGGGCATGAAGTTGGCTTGGTCCCCTCGGTCGTGGCAGTTGCTTTGGGCGCTTGCATGGTCGAACGCCATATCACCGTTGATCGCTCCATGTGGGGTAGTGACCAATCCGCATCTGTGGAGCCGGGTGGTTTCCGCAAACTTGTCAAATACATCCGTGTCACCGAGCAGGGTTTGGGCGATGGCGTGAAAAAGGTCTACGAAAGCGAAATGGGACCGCGCGAGAAGTTGCGCCGCGTAAAATAAATTTATTTTGGTAGGGGCGGGGTCATCCCGCCTTTGATTATCCACAGATTTCACAGATTACGCAGAAAAAATCTGTGAAATCTGTATAATCTGTGGATGCCTTTTATGTCTCTTAAAAATACTCTCCGCCAAAAACTCCGTGAACCGGGCAAATATGCTCAGGCGGTTTTGCGTTGGCGGAGATTATCTTTTGGCGAAGCTCCACCCATCTTCGGCAATTCCAAACCGAAAAGCGGATCGCATCTCCTGCTCCAAATCTTGAATGGTTTTACGCAGATCATGCCTTATGCGTATACGGTTGCTGAACCTGTACGCACCATTGAAAAGAACGGACGTCGCCGCGAGCCGAATGAAGTTGCTGCTGATTTGCGTAGCCAGCCCCGTCATGCCATCAGCTGGGGCTACATCGAAGCATCCCCCGAAAATCTGGCCGTTATCGCAAAACCAGAACGTGTGAACTACTTCATCTACCGTGACCCGCGTGACATGCTCGTCTCACAAGTTTTCTTTGCCACAGATATGCACAAGGGGCATGGGATGCATGATTACTACAATTCCCTGCCTGATTTTGATGCACGTCTTAAAGTAGCGATTACGGGCATAGACCAGAATGGGCTAAAAATGGTCAGCGTTCTTCAGCGTTATGAAGGCGTTTTCGAGTGGCTCGACCAAGAGCACGTCATGTGCATCCGCTTTGAAGATTTGATAAATAATCGGGATGAAACCTTGCTCGCTATGCTCGATGAAGTTGAGAAAACGGGATATAAAATCCCCACGCCGAGAGATAAGGCGCTGGAGATTCTTATCGAAGCAATCAACCCGAAAAAGAGCCATACCTTCCGTTCAGGGAAGACGGGCGGATGGGTAAATCATTTTAGTGAAGAGAATAAAGCTCTTTTCAAGGAAGTCAGCGGAGACTTGTTGGAAAGATTGGAGTATGAAGAAAATAAAAGTTGGTAAAGCTTACTATGTTCAGCACGTTAGGATTGTTTTACCGTATAATCATCACGATAAATTCTATGCTTTTTAGAATTACCAGAAACATTCTGAGAGAAATTACCGATGAAATTATCAGCTTGGGCACGTGGCCCTTATGAACTCATAGAACATGCTGAGAGCCACTATCGTGGAACTTCTGATGTTGATAGGCGAATTGCACTTATTGGTTTTGATAATGCAATAGAAGTTGCTATTACAACTTACTTACAGTTGAACCCAAAACTTCGAGGGGGCGCAACCTTTCCTAAAGATGATGTTCAAAAGTGGTTACAAAACTATCACACCAAAATAGAATTTTTCGAATATTTCACGGAAACCCGCGATATTCCAATAGAATCATCTACCGCAGAGATAATTTGGTACCACATGCTGAGAAATGAGCTATACCATTCTGGAAATGGTATGGTTCCAGAATTACATAATTTGGATGGGGTAAGAGATGCTGCCATTGAAGTTTTTCAAACATTTTTTGAGATTGATGTAACACCTTTATTGGAAGCTTCGATTACAGCTTATGCTAAGCCCGAAAAAGATGACAGTGAACATAGCACAACCCAAAATAAATTTCTCAAATCATATATTGCATTTGAGAGAGCTCTACGTGCGTCAGCTTTGGCTATTGGAATGGAAGCAGATAGCCGGGCGCAAGGAAGTGTAAGGTTGTGGGGAAGATTCAAAGAACAAGCAGGGGAAGGAGTGGATATTTATGATTCTATCGTGCAAAATGCTAGAAAAACGCGTAATCAATTTGCTCACACTGGCATCACAGAAAATACTGATAGAGAACTCGAGTTATTAATAAATCAATTAGATGACATAGTTACCTATTTACAATCCTATGCTTTTTCTTTTGATTTACTAACATCTCTTAAAGAAAGATACAAGGATTGGGTTGAACCCAATATTTTAAGTGTAAGAATTGTACACAAAGATGGCAAGGCTTTTTTAGAGGTAACGAATAGGGCAAGCGGTCTTTATGATGAAGATATAAAACGAGTTGATTTAAATTTTATTCATGCCGATGAGGATGAGCTTTTATTTTCTCCATCTCGACGGGCTCAAGAGAATGCGGATTTATTCTTTGATGAACTCGATCTCTATTCTATGGTTATGATAGGCATAGCGGATTTGCTTTTTACGGAGGAAGGTCATAAGCAAGCGATTAGGCTAAGTGGGGCAGATAAAGGAAAATCAAAGGGGAACATTACACGACGTCCCGAAGAATCTAGCTCATAATTTGTTATACAAAAGCAAACAGGCCATCGAATGATGAGCTGTTCTTTTTTTCAACAAAACTTATTCTTACGTCGCAACCAAATTGTTCACAAAGGCAGTGCCCTTATATTGCTTCTACTACTGAATTCTTTTAAGCCAACTCAAACCCTAATGCACAAACTTAGCTTGTATAATAAGGTTTTCAAAATTCAAAACGGTGGAATTATCAAAATGAAATTTCACAACCAGCAAGCTTTTCTTAGCGGCTTGATTACAGATCATCTTGAAGAATAAAATGCTTTCTAAACTCTCTAATTTCTATACCCAAAATATCCAACGCCGTCTCACCCGTCATCTCAATAATCTTCAAATTTGGAAGATGGCGCGTCGTGTTGCCAAAGCCGTTCCCGCTGCCGAGGGCGCACCTGTTATTTTCTTTAAAGCCTCCTCCGGCATCGACGATCTCTCCTGGAACGCCGCCTTTCACCTGCTCACCTCCTGGGCCTTTCGTTTGCAGGGCATCCCCGTCCAGTTTTTTGCCTGCAAAAGCGGCATGACCCACTGCGTGCTCGGCACAAATCGCGACAATGTCAGCCACCCCCCCCCCTGCGCTTCCTGCATTTATCAATCGAAAACGCTCTACACCAGCGCGGATGCAAAAACTTTCTCTTTTAATGCGGATGAAGAACTGGATCGCTCTTTAGTCAACTTGCCACTCCCCGAATTAATGGATTTCGAATTCAACGGGATACCGCTAGGACAACTCTCCCTGCCCGGCTTGCGCTGGATTCTGCGACGACACCATCTCAATGACGATGAATCGACTCGATATCTGCTGCGCGAATATATCCGCTCGGCGTGGAATATTGCTCAGGAATTCGAATCGCTTATTAAAGAGACACAGCCTCGGGCTGTGGTCGTCTTTAACGGTCAGATGTATCCCGAAGCGACAGCAAAATTTATAGCACGCAAACACGGGATAAAAGCCCTCACGCACGAAGTTGGTATGCGTCCCAAAACAGTCTTTTTCACCGAAGGCGAAGCGACAGCCTATCCCCTCCACATCCCCGATGAATTTGAACTGACTGATGCCCAAAATGCCCGTCTCGATGAATATCTCTCGAAACGTTTTCAGGGCAATTTCACAATGGCCGGGATGAAATTCTGGGCAAACATGAAAGGTTTGGATGAAGATTTTCTGGCAAAAGCAGCGGAGTTCAAACAAATTGTACCGATCTTTACCAATGTCATTTTTGATACAAGCCAGCCGCATGCGAATACTGTTTTTGAAGATATGTTCACGTGGCTGGATGCGGTTTTGGAAGTTATCAAGGGAAATCATGATACGCTTTTTGTCATCCGCGCCCATCCCGACGAGATGCGCCTGCGAAAAGCGAGTTTGGAGACGGTTGCAAATTGGGTCGCCAAGCGGAATGCTGTCGATGAGCCAAATGTGATTTTTGTTCCGCCGCATGAAACTTTGAGTTCGTACGAGTTAATCCAGCGCGCAAAATTCACGATGATCTATAACTCGACCATCGGCATGGAAGCCTCCATTATGGGCGAGCCCGTGCTTTGTGCGGGGAAAGCGCGTTTTACGCAATACCCGACTGTTTTCTTCCCCGAAAGTGTGGAGACTTACGGCGAAAAATTGACTGAAATGTTGAAGGCTGAAAGCATTGAAGTCCCCACGGAGTTTAAACATAATGCCCGAAGGTTTTTGTATTATCAGCTTTATTTCTCATCTTTGTCCTTCGGCGAATATCTTGAGACGGGCGTGCGAACATCCCATGCGCTCTTGCAGGATTTTACCTTGAAGCGTTTATCGCCTGAGCATTCCCCAGCAATTAAGGTGATTTTAGATGGGGTGTTGGATGATGGAGATTTTTTGCTCAAAGAAAATTAACTGTATAAGGCGTCTATTTCTTTAGTGCTGCAAGCCCTTTATCTGTAATTTTATACCCATCTCTCAAAACCCCTGCCTTTTTTATGAGCTTGAGTTTGAGCAACGGCTTTGCGATTCGATTTGTGAAGGTCGGTGCCATAGGGGTAAGTGGCTGACCGAATCCCTTCACGATGTGAACATAAGTTTTTCTGCGTCCGTCGGCTAAAATTTGTAGGAATTTGATTTCTTCAGTTGATAGTTTCATAATTCACCTCCTTTAAAACATACTACAAGCAATTAAGAAATACAATAGAATTCCTAGAGCCACTAGAATTAAAAGGAAATGACCGCTAGACAAAATAGCGGCCATTTTTCTTTCTGCATATTTTTGAAAAAGATTTACGGATTGACACCCGTTAGAATCTGTCCTGCTTGTAGCTGGCTGAGAACGTCTTGTGCAACTGCTTGTTTTCCGGCATCAAGATGTTCGGGATTAACATCTGCCAAAATCAGGGGCGATGTGATATTCACCCCGCCAGTTCCTGCGACGAGTTGGGGCCAAGTATTTTGGATCGCATGAATTACGTCGGGTTGGATGGTCGCAACCCAATTCCCATATTTTCTCCCTGGAGAGAGATCGCTGATGATCAATGTCCCGCTGCTGGAGAGATAAGTGAGCAACTCTGGGGTGGCAAATTGGGGGGATACATACATCGTTTCGACCGTGTGATTGACAAGGTAGTCGGCGTAAGCGTTGTACTCGTTCAGGGGTGCATCTGCTGGAACCTCGACGAAGAGCGGATAATCGTTAAAGGGGCCTGCCCAGGGCGAACAGAGACCACAATAATATTCTTGCCCTTTGCGGAAAGCCGCGAGCATGACCTGCCCGACAGGATCATCTTTGGGGATCATCAGCCCGGTGTGGTAATCGACAGTGATCATTGCGCCGATATAGCCAGAGAGAAAGGCTGCAATATCGGGGCGTTCTGTATTTGCGAGAACGCTTAAATTCCCGCCCGCGACCATATCGGGGATGTTGACGGAAAGAAATTGTGCCTGGGGTGCGGCTGGGGCTAATTCCATTAGGCCAGGGTCAGGGGGAAGGGCGATAACGACGCGTAGCGATGGTTCAAGGTCTTCCATTGTGAGCGTATTACGGACTTGAAAACGCATCCCTGCACTTTGCGCGAGATCGTAGACGAGGGTTTGGTAAATGTCGGAGGTTTCCTGGTCCATATCGGCTGGGAGGACGAGTAGCGCGAGGGGGATTTCGGGTGTGGGTGTCAGCGTGGGTTCCGGTACTGGTGTTTCAGTGGGAGCAAGCGTAGGAACTTGAGTCGGTTCCGTTGCGGCGGAGCCGCCACATCCCGCTAGAAGGAAGGCGATCAATAATATTAGGATGATTTGTTTTTTCATAGACTTTCTCCTTTTTTCTTTTCCTGAATTTTACTTCATTGATGCCTTTAAAAGAATAATCCGTTCCTTCAAAAGGAACGGATTATTTGAGTTGGATAAAACTTATTTCGCCAAAATTTCGATCTGTTTCGGACGTGCTGATTCGACCTTGGGCAGGCTGAGGGTCAGAACTCCGTTTTTGATCTTGGCTTCTACTTGGTCAGCATCTACTTCGCTGGGGAGGCGCAGCGTGCGGATAAATTTGCCTTCGGGTAGTTCGCGCAAGAGATGTTCACCATCAGATGTTTTATATTCGCCTTCGATGCGGACGACGTTGTCAAGAATCTGAATATTTAGATCATCTGCGCTCAAACCGGGAACGGCAGTGGTGAGGATAAAGTTTTCGTCTTCTTCGCGGACATCAACGCGCAAAGTAAAAGCATTATTTTGGGCAGCCATGCGGCGCATCATGTTGCGGCGGTGGGCATAAGGTCGGATATGGTAGCTCATTTATTGTCTCCTATATTTGGAATACTATTAAAACTTCAGTGTGCATATAATATCTGGCGTGTGTTAGAAAAAAGGAAACAAAAGGTTTAAGTTTTATAAGAGAGGGCTAGAATAAAAAAACTTCGAGAATCTCGATTCTCGAAGTTTTCTTTTAGTCAGCTTAGATTATTTTGGTTGCGCTATCTTATACTTGTTTTCCTACAAATTGAGCAAAGTTGGCACTGCTAAGACGATTTACAAGATCACGTTGTGCATCTTGCCAAATAGAGACAAGAGGACAATCATTTGCGAAGGCACACATGCCATCAGAATGGGCACATTCATTTAGGCGGATGGGCCCGTCGATTGCCTCGACAACTTCGAGAAGAGTGATCTCTTCACAATTGCGGGCGAGGGTAACACCGCCGCGCGCGCCGCGTGAAGTATGAAGAAGGCCTGCAATAGAAAGTTGTGAGACGATTTTTGCCAAAAAAGAGGGGGGGATATGTTGATCTTCTGCAATGGTACTTGTTGCGGCACGGTTTCCCATGCCCAAACGTGATAAGTATAAAACCGCACGCACTGCGTAGTCAGCTTGTCTGGTAATTTGCATTTTATTTCCTTTTAAAATTAGGGTAATGTCTATCAATAATACTTTAATCCCCTAATTTGTCCTAGTGAAAGACATCATCTCGTAAATATGACCTTTTACTCCGAATAAGGCTTATTGTTCAAAATATAGTCGTGCGTAAGGGAGTAATCTTTTACACAAAAAATGCCTTAGCAAAAAGCTATGGCATTCTCTGGGAAAAGCTACCATTCTTCTCTATTTAGTTAGAAGAGATTGTGCTTTTTTTACATCTTGAAGGATTTCGTCAATATTCTTATATTTCCCATCGCAAACTGTGATCCCTACAGCGACAGGCGTTTGAGCTTTATTGTTGATGTTGACCAGATTCTTTTCTAGCATTTCTTTTATACGTGCAGCTACTTCCAGGGGAATATCTATATGTGGAATATTTTCGAGTAGAATATAAAAATTATCCTGGTCAAAACTGGCAAAAGTATCAGTGGGTCGTATAGCTCCTTTGAGTGACTTTGCTGTCTCCCGAAGGGGAGATACCCATTGTTTAGAATCCAGAGAATTGTTTAAATTATGTTTTTGATCCAACTTGAATGAGAGTATAGCAAAAAGATACTGCTCGTTTTCTTTAGATTGTTTAAGTGAACTATTTAGGCGATTTATAAAAAACGATTGGTTATAAAGCCCTGTGTTTTTGTCCCAAGGGTTTGCGTCTTTCAAAGATATCTCAGATAAAGCAAATCTTTTCATGAAGATCGAAAGTTGCTCAATACTGACCGGTTTTAGCAGGGTCAAATCAGGTTCTACTGGCAGCGTATTTGCAATAATTGCATGAGCTGATACGACAATGATCTTCGTTTGCTCCAAACGCTTATCTTTTCGAATTCTTTTTAGGATCTCTTCCCCAGAGACTTCTGGCAGATTCAAATCCAATATAACGATATCCGGTTTGCTGTTCGTTAATCTTTCAATCGCAATTTGACCATCAAGCGCGGTTTCTGTTCGGTATCCGACCATATCGACAACATGCCTAAATAGAGCTGCTATATCTCGATCATCTTCCACAATTAGCACAAATGGTTCGCTCATACCGTACCTTCCACAGTTGTCCCCAAAAACAAAATATTTCTTTCAAATGATATATTACAAAAAATAGCAGCCAAAAACAAGTCTTGTGACAAATCAGATATTATTTGCAAAGAAATAAGCGGCGATCCCTAGAAGTAAAAGCACTGTTAAGCCAAGGATAATAATTAATTTGATCTTCTTTTTTTCTGGGGATAATTCCGACTGTTCCGCCTCAGGTGAAAATGGAAAAATGGACATAAAAAATAAGACACTATCCTAGCCCGCAGCTGAAGCTGTGAGCAGACTATTCCTGACGGGGGATGATGTACTTTTATGGGCGGCAATTC
>Ga0233437_1000649_pt1 | contig 75462 bp, 54 predicted proteins | sample SI_122_August201_FD_182714 | JGI IMG/M metagenome (GOLD analysis project Ga0233437, IMG submission 182714) | Seawater microbial communities from Saanich Inlet, British Columbia, Canada - SI_122_August2016_200_MG | ecosystem: Environmental > Aquatic > Marine > Inlet | place: Canada: British... | reverse complement strand
AAGTCATATTGCAATTGGAGCAGCGACATATTCAGCGCCAGAAGGCTATTGAGTCACATACGCGTTGTCAAAAAATACTTTTCACATCAAAGAAACACAAAATCTAATGTTACGAAGTCAAATTAATAACGCCCTTTTTAATTTTTTTACTTCTCGGCATCTGGGTCGTATCGGCCGGGGCTGCGGAAAAAGCACTGCCAAATGAGATTGCCGTTAACTCCGGCCCCAGAGGCACTCAATACGTCCAGGCATCCGCTGTTGCCGCAATTATCGAGAAATACACCCCCATGAAGGGATTTTCCGAACCGACCAAATCCCACGTCTCCGCAATGCCGCTCTTTCAAGAAAAGAAACTGGATATGATTTTCGTCAGCCAGGCGGAAATGTATCTCGCGAATCGCGGCACGGAGTATTATAAAAGTGTGGGCAAGACCCCCATGCGGGTTGTGGCCGGCGGCACCGAAATCATGTTCGATTTTTTTACCAGCCCCAAAACAGGCATCACAAAAATTGAGGATATGGCCGGGAAGAAGGTCATGTGGGAAACAAAATCGGCCGGCGTCTTTTACTGGGCCGCGAAATACCTCCTCGACTACTACAAGATCCGGGATAAGGTCGTCTCCATTCCTTCTCCAAAGCCTTCTGATCGGGCTCAAGCGCTTAAGATGGGGCGGGTCAGTGCCTACTCCTGTTCCACACAGTATCAGGCCATGGAAATTATCTATAATTCGGTGGGGCTGAGAATGCTGGATATTCCAAAAGATGCAGCGGACTGGATCAACAAACAGTATCCCCCTTTGTATCATGCCATCTGCCCCAAGGGATACAACGGTGGGATGGTTAAACGGGATGTACCGGTGCTGGCAGCCGGAACCGCACTCCAGGCCCGGGCGAATCTTGAAGATCATGTGGTCTACACCGTTCTTGAGGCCATCTACGATCATTTGGACGAATTCGCCAAGGCCCATCCCACCCTCAAAAGTATGACACTGGACCGGGCAGTGTCTCTTAATTCCATCAATCCGTATCATGCCGGTGCGATCCGTTTCTACAAGGATCGGGGGGTTTGGACAAAAGAAGCGGATGTGATGCAGCAGCGTCTCCTAAAGGCGCTGGGAGCGGATCGATAGAAAATTCATGGACGAGACGCCGTGCCGGAAACAGCCGCCGGCACGGCGCCTTCGGATACCCGGACCGATCCTGGGAAAGGCCTTTCAATGTGCAGGCTTCGTAAATTAACAGCCTTTACCCTACAGCCAAAGCAATCTGAACAGTGACCAATAAGGAATCTAATCAATGATGCCGGTGGGTAAAAGACAGATCGAAAAGACGTCTCCGACGTCGCCGGAGACAAACCCGGAATCTGGACGAGGACTCTCTTTGGCAACGCGAATATTTATTGTGTTGTTTTTTGTTTATGAAGTTCTTTTCATCTTGGGGCTCTTTTCTTCCCGTTACTTCTTTGTACTCGGAGAAAGTCATCGCGCGATCAGCCTGGGGTTGCTGATTATCATGACTTTCCTGATGAAACGGGCTCGGAAAGGCGACACCGGCGCCCCTCCCTGGTATGATTACCTGATTATGGCAATCGGAGCGATCGGATGTTTCTATATCGCCCCGACCGAAAAAATTGTTGAGTTGCAGATGGCATCCCCCGTACCCAGACCCATGGAGTTTTTTCTGGGTATTGCCACCATTCTGGTTCTTCTTGAAGGAACCCGGAGAGTTTCCGGTATCATCCTACCGCTGATCCTTGTTTTCTTCATCTTTTATGCCGTATTTGCCAACCATTTTCCCGGACTCTTTTACGGACGGGCCCACTCCTTTGAGCGGGTCATCGGCGAGGTCTACCTCTCTTTGGATGGTATTTTCGGAAATGTCATGGGGCTGTGGACCCGGATTCTCGTCGTGTTCATTCTTTTCGGCGGATTTCTTCAGGCTTCCGGTGCCGGAGATTTTTTTATTAAATTTGCCCTGGCGCTCACCGGTCATATGCGCGGCGGCCCGGCCAAGGTCGCCATCATCGCCAGCGGATTGTTCGGCACCATCAGCGGCAGTGCCGCAGCCGATGTGGCAACCACCGGTGTCGTGACCATTCCCATGATGAAAGGCGTCGGTTATAAGCCGGCGTTTGCCGGAGCAGTGGAGGCGGTGGCTTCCACAGGCGGGGTATTGATGCCCCCGATGATGGGGATGGTTGCCTTCATGGTGGCTGAGTTTCTCGATATTCCGTATCTGCAGGTGTGTGTCGCAGCCGCCATTCCGGCACTCCTCTACTACATCAGTCTCTTTTTGCTTGTAGATTTTGAAGCCCTTCGGTCGGATCTCCGGGGGCTGCCAAAATCCGAACTTCCCTCATTTAACGAAACGTTAAAAAAGGGCTGGTTTTTCTTCGCACCGCTGGCAGTACTGGTTTTTTATCTGGCTGTTCTGAGATATCCCCCCGGCATCAGCGCACTCTACAGCTTCTTTTCCCTGCTCATCGTAACGGCATTTAAAAAAGAAACGCGGTTTACCGGCAAGAAATTCATGGCCGGCTTTGAAGCCGCCGCCCGCACATCCCTGGTCATGGCAATCATATGCGGTTCGGTGGGCATCCTTATTTCCAGTGTGGTGATCACCGGTGTCACGCTTCGACTCGCCGTTCTCATGGTCCAGGCATCCGGCGGCCACCTGTTGACCATCCTGATGCTGGCCGGACTTGCCTCCCTGTTATTGGGAACCGGGGTGCCCGCCATCGCCTCCTATGTCCTGCTGGCCGTCACGGTCGCCCCGGCTATTACCGAACTGGGCGTCCCGGTCATCGGCGCACATCTTTTCGTATTGTACTGGGGGATCAGTCATGTGTTGACCCCGCCGGTGGGGGGGTGTCTTTATATCGCCTCGTCTTTTTCCGGTGTGGGTATATGGAAGCAGGGATACCACACGATTCGACTCGGCATTGCAGTGTTTGTAGTGCCCTTTATCTTCTGCTATCACCCTGAGCTTTTAATGATAGGTAATCCTTTACAAATAGCCGTCCAATCGATATTCGCATTGATCACCATGTTCTGTATTACGTCAAGCTTCATCGGTTATCTAAAAAGACGGATACCTCCGATCCAGCGGGTAATGCTGATCGGTGCAGGGATCTGTTTTATTGTTCAGGGACCGACACTCATTCTGGCCGGCTCGATCTTGCTGTCCATCGTTCTGTATCGGCAGGGTGTGTTCGGGTCCGGTTTCATAAATCGGATGAAAAACCGCTGGTCGCCCAGCGCAATGGAGTAAGAATACTGAGACTGTCGGCCGATGCAAAGATCCGGTCCAGAGGAGCCGGTATGTAATTCTGAAATAAATTTCTACCCGTTAAGGAGGATCAGCAGAAATGATAATCGATATTGCAGCACATATTCTACCGAAAAAATATCTGACCGAACGAAACAAACGAGCGGGGAAGGCCTTTGCCTCCCAGTATGCAAGATACCCCAAAGCCAACCCCGGTTTGACGGATCTTGATATCCGTTTCCGAATCATGGATAAATTTGAAGACGTTGTGCAGGTGTTGAGCATTGCGGGCCCCAACGTGGAAAGTATCACCAAACCGAAAGAGGCGGTTGAACTTGCAAGAATCGCAAACGACGAGATGGCCGAACTGGTTGCGAAATACCCCGATCGATTCGTCAGCGCCATTGCGTGCCTGCCCATGACGGACGTGGATAGCGCCCTGAAAGAAGCCGAAAGAGCGGTTGAGGACCTCCGGTTCAGAGGTGTGGAAATCTTTACGGATATCAACGGCAAACCGGTCGATTCACCTGAGTTTATGCCGCTGTACGAGAAGATGGAAGCATACAATCTTCCCATACTGCTCCACCCCCGGAAAACCGATGCAACACCGGACTACCCGGGAGAAACCGCTTCAAAATACCTGATATTCACAAATTTCGGCTGGCCCTACGAGACCTCCAAAGCCATGGCCAGAATGGCCTTCGGCGGCGTGTTCGATCGCTATCCGAAACTGAAAGTGCTCACCCATCACGCCGGGGGCATGATCCCCTATTTCAGCAAGCGAGTGCAGTTGTCCATGGACTTCAATGAGATGCGGATGGGACGCCGGGATGACATCCCGCTTACCAAATCACCGCTGGATTATTATCGGATGTTCTACTGCGATACGGCGATTCAGGGCAACGCCCCGGCACTCATGTGCGCCTTTGACTTTTTCGGCCCTGATCATGTGCTGTTTGCCACCGACACCCCCTATGACAACCAGCTGGGTGAGCGGGTCTATCGGGAAACCCTTGCCGGCGTTGAAGAGATGTCCATAACCGCCCAGGAGAAGCAGAAAATCTATGCCGATAATGCACGGAGAATTTTCAGACTGCCCGTATAGTGGCCTGTTGAAATAATTCCGCACCCCAGAATGGCAATATGAAATATCTAAAATTCAGACCTTTCACCCATAGGAAAAAGAGGAGTCTTGTATGATCGTTGCAGAACGCATGGCAGACATACCATTTGCCGGCATCCGCGAGGTTGTTCTAAAAGCAGCCAAACTTGAGGCGGACGGGAGGCGGATTATTCATTTTGAATCCGGCCGGCCTGATTTTGATACGCCGCCCCACATCAAAGCCGCAACCATCAAAGCGCTTGAAGAGGGGATGGTTCATTACGGGCCTAATATCGGTATTCCAGAACTGCGGGAAGCGTTAGCCGATTCCATCCGCCAGCTGAAAAATATCGATTATGACCCGTCTTCGGAGATCATCGTCACCGCAGGCGGCCAAGAGGCCATGTATCTGGCTTTACAGGCCACCGTCAATGCCGGCGATGAAGTGCTGGTGCCCGACCCGGGTTTTGAACTGTTCTTTTCGAGCATAAGGCTGTGCGGCGGCATACCGATCTCTTTACCGCACACGGAAGCAAGCGGTTTTGCACCGGATCTTGAAGCCGCAGAACGCCTGATAACCGAAAAGACACGGGCCATCATCATAAACTCCCCCCACAACCCATCGGGTGCGGTATTTAATAAAGCGCAGATAGAGGACATCTGTCGTTTTGCAGTAAAACACAATCTTCTCATATTCTCGGATGAGGCTTATGATAGGCTGCTCTACGAAGGGGAACCCTTCATCAGCCCGGCATCGCTGACGGGTATGAAAGACCGGACACTGATCATCGGATCCCTTTCCAAAAGCTATTCCATGACCGGCTGGCGCATCGGATACCTGACCGCCCCAAAAGACATCATGAATGCCATTGTAAGGGTTCAACAGAACCTGATGATCTCACTGTGTACCTTTATCCAGTTCGGTGCCGCCACGGCATTGAGCGGGCCACAGGAATGTGTGACGGAGATGGTATCCGAGTTTGCAAAGCGGCTCGATGTTATTCTGAAAGGTGTCGACGATGCACCCGGACTTTCCTGCCCGGTCAAACCGTTGGGTGCGTTCTATGTCTTCGCCAAACATCATGTACCGGATATGAACTCGGTTGAAGTGGCCGACTACCTCCTTGAACAGGGCGGTGTGGCGGTGGTGCCGGGGACCGTCTTCGGTTCCCAAGGGGAAGGGTTCATTCGAATCTCTTATGCCCGATCCATCGATGACTGTAAGGAAGGGATGGACCGCATCAACAATGCCATGGGCAAGCTTATGGCAAGTCGATAGATTTGGATCATCGCCCGATTAGTTGCAGTTTATTGAAAAGGGCGTATTGGGTACACTCGAAAAATGAAACGGCAGAAAACCAGGAAATGTTAAAGACGCTGACAAAGTCTGTAAAAAACAAACACTTGAATCCTTGAGCCCTTGGCCCCTTGTCGAAGATCCCGCTGACCTTTGCGGGGAATCCTCTTCCCCAACTGAATTGGAGAAGAACGAAAGGCTATTTATATGACCCTGGTCGCAACCCTTCTTCCTGTCGAGCGCTTTCAGGTCCCCGGAGCCGTCATTCCGGAGGATCTTGAATTTCATTTCGAAAACGATCATTCCGAAGCGGCTGTTATCGCCGCCTGCGGAAATGCCGATTTTCTGTTTGTACCGGCAAACTACCCGCCCATCACAGCACGTATTGTCGAAAATATCCCCACTGTCCGTATGATCCAGAGCCATGGGACCGGATATGACAAAATCGACACCGCGGCCGCGGCCCGCCTGAAAATACCCGTGGCAAACGTGCCCGGCCAGAATTCCGGAACCGTTGCCGAGTATGTCATCGGGATCATTATCGCCCTGCAGCGCCGGATCGTTGTGTCCGATAGAGAAATAAAATCCGGAAAATATGCAGCGGTTAGGAACGTTCTTTTCAAACTGGGGCTTAATGAGGTCAGCGGCATCCGACTGGGAATCGTCGGCATGGGCGCCATCGGCCAACGGGTTGCTAAACTCGCAGGCATACTAGGCGCCTCGGTGATGTATCATGATCTTTACCGGGCGGATTCGCAACTGGAGGCCGAACTCAAAATTGAATTTACAGCGCTCGAAAAACTGCTTTCCCAAAGCGATATCGTCACTGTTCATGTGCCGCTGACCGCAGGGACGGCCGGTCTTATGGGAGAAAAAGAGATCGGCGCCATGCCCCGGGGAAGCATTCTTGTCAACACCTCCAGAGGAGAGGTAGTCGACCAGAGGGTATTGGCTGAGGCTTTGGAAACCGGACACCTCGAAGGAGCCGCCGTGGATACGGTTTCGCCGGAACCGCCACCGCCGGACCACCCTCTTTTAAACCTCTCTCCGGCTGCCAGGGACAGATTGATCCTCACCCCGCATATTGCCGGCATCACGGATCAGACCTTCGGCAGACTGCTCAACCATGCCCTTGCAAATATTTCACGGGTTGTCTCAGGCAAACCGCCGGAGAATGTTGTGAACGGGATTTTTGCAGCAAGACCTGGCAGCAATAACCCTAACGTTGCATAAGTTTCCTGTTCAAATGAGTGTCTAAAATTAATAGTGACTAAAATGCCTAAAGTTTTGGATGATAATCATTTTATAATTGATAGAATTTCACAATTTTAGCTCACTTTACACTTTAGTTCACTTTAAACTCATTTGAGCAACCTCAACCTCTGAATCCTGTACCGCTTAATCTAAAGGGTGTTATATCCCCAAAAGCCTCTTTGCATTCCCGCCGAGGATCTTTTCCTTGTCTTCAGCCGAAACATTCAACTGGTTGATGGTTTTGAGCATCTTATCCAGGCTTCCGATCTGGTGCGGGTAGTCGCTTCCGGCCAGCACATGGTCCGGGCCGGCAAAATCCACGCAAAGCTGCAAGGCTTTCGGGTCAAAATTCACCGCATCAAAATAGAACTTTTTCAGGTACTCGCTGGGGGGCTTGGAAATATTTTCCCGGCACTCTTTAAATACCCCGTAGCCCCTGTCGAGACGCTCGGCAAGATACGGGATGGCGCCGCCGGCATGGTTCAAGATCCACTTGATGCCCGGATATTTCTCTGCCACGCCGCTAAAGACCAGCTTTGCCGCCGTTAATGTCGTATCGAATGTAAAACCCAGAAGCGGCATCAGCCAATAATCCGACATGGCCTCAACTCCAACCGGAAATGTGGGGTGAATATCTAAAATCAGGTTCAGTTCAGAGGCCTTTTCATACAGGGGCCAGAACCGCTCATCAATAAGTTCGACACCGTTGATGTTGCTGAATACCTGAAATCCCTTAAACCCGTGTGCGGCATGGGCTCTTTCGAGTTCCTTAACCGAGGCTTCCGGATCGTTAAGCGGCAGAGTTCCCAGAGCGGCAAACCGATCGCCCCGTGTTTTCATGATATGGGCAAAACTGTCGTTGACCAATTGTGCAAGCTCTGCAGCACGTTGGGGGGTTTCCACATGGGTGCCCGGTGTGGTCATGGTCAGCACCTGCATGTCGACGCCCGCATCTTTCAGCACCTGGGTCCGAAAATCGATATCGCGATGGCCCGGGACACAGATATTGTAATCACCCGGATAGTGGAGCAAAGGATTGTTATTGTCGTCAAAGGTGACCTTGATGGTGCTGGGCCCCTTGTTTATCGCTTCTAGATATTCCGGCGGATAGAAATGGTTGTGAAAATCGATAATGCTCATAAATCAGACTCCTTGGAAGAATTTGTGTTTTGTTTTGAAGCCAAATATATACGGAACGAAACGGAAGGGTCAAGTCGAAACAAGAGTATTTAAGTTATCCAGCATCGAGAATCGACTATCTACCCATATCACCCCGGATACCCCCTGCTATTTGAGCCACTCGATGCAGATGATTCTTTCTTTTTCAAGGACCTTAAACTCGGAATCGCCGGTAAGCAGTGCACAATTTCGAATTTTAGCCAATGCCGCTGCAAATGAATCCGTGTAGGAAATTGGATATCTGGCTTTTAGCGAAGCTGCCACGATTAAAAGCCCTTCATCAATGGTGTCGAAAAGTGTCAGGGGAAAGGCTTTTATTATGGATAACGATGTCTATTGACAACCGGGACCGGTTGCCATAATGGAAACGGGTACCCGTCTGAGACGGAAAGCAAACCGGAAGGTTTAAGGAGGGTATAAAAAAGAATGGCAACAGAACAGACTGCCGCTGAGTTGCGGCAATTGATCCGAACAAGAGAATGGACAACCCAGACCTCAGGGGCCGCGCCGACGTTTGTCCAGGCAAACCTGGTGATGCTTCCGGAAGCTGAAGCCTTTAATTTCCTGCTCTTTTGTACCCGAAACCCGAAACCCTGCCCGATTTTAGATGTCCTGGAGCCCGGGGAAGCATCCCCTTCCATTGCAAGCGGCGCCGACCTTCGCACGGATCTGCCCAGATACAGGATCTTTGAAAACGGCGAATTCAAAGAGGAAGTCGAAGACGTTTCCGATCATTTTGACAAACAGACGGTCAGCTTTCTCCTGGGATGCAGTTTTTCTTTTGAAAATGCCATGGTCGAAGCGGGCCTGCCGATTCGAAACATGGAAGAAGGTAAAAACGTCTCCATGTACACCACCAATATTGCCTGTCGGTCCGCCGGTCCTTTTTCAGCCCCTTTGGTTGTCACCATGCGCCCCATGACGCCCGCCCAGGCCGTACGAGCGGTTCAGATAACCACCCGGTTCCATATCACCCACGGTGCACCGATTCATCTGGGGTCACCGGAAAAAATCGGAATAAACGATCTCAACCGGCCCGACTTTGGAGACCCCGTAACCATCCATCCGGATGAAATCCCCGTGTTCTGGGCCTGCGGCGTGACGTCCCAGCTTGCGGCGACATCGGCACCGCTGGCCAAGGTGATTACCCATTCACCGGGTCACATGTTCGTTTCGGATCTTAAGGACAATGACATGACGATCATGTAATCAGATAAATGTAAAGTGCCTAAAGTTTGAAGTGCCTAAAATTAAGGTATTCTGATCCTTCCCTATGACGATGATCATCTACGGCCATTGGCGCAAATGCACTAGGGACGGACCTTTTTTGTTTCATCCCGGGAGTCCATCAGCCGCGGGGCATGGTTTGAAAACGGCATTCCCTACCTTCGCATCAATGGCGCACGGGAAACCGTTGGTCCGGTCGAACCGGTGTTTTCAGAAAATCTATTGAGCGCCGTTCTGGCCGCTCGCTTATCTGGATTTTCACCGGAACAGATCGTCACGGCCGTGGGCAAACTCCGTTGTAACAGCTCAGGTAGATAGGCTGTAGGCATTTAGGCTGAGGTACCGCAGGCTTCGTAAGCTAACAGCCTTTAGCCTACAGCCTAAGCAACCTGACAGTTACACTCCGTTCGGATAAAAACACACTGCAAAACTAAACGGTGCAACAGAGACATTTGTCATCAAATTTTGTATCGATACACGTTGGTTTCCCGTTTCTCAAAACCGAGCTTTGTATAAAGTTCATTGGCAGTTTCACGGGAAGCGCGAGAGGTCAGATTGACTGTTTCGGCACCGAGCTGTTTGGCCAGGTTTAATGCAAACTTGACAAGCCTGCTGCCATGGCCCCTGCCACGTGCTTTGCTGCAGACAACAACATCTTCGATCCACGCGCGTGTTCCGGTCGGAATTTTATAGACAACCAGGGTAAGACTGCCATGGTACCTGTTATTTTCCGCAGCCATCAGGAGATGGGAAGAGGTGGACTCAACAATCTGCTTAAGCGCAGGCTCCGTTAACGGTGATGCGGTTGAAGACAATTGAGGCAGCAGACGATTAAGGGCAGCAAGCAGCTCCGGTTGATACTCTTTTATTTCTATTATTTCCATACCCGTGTCTTCCGTTTCAAAGGTGGTACCTCTCTTTAAGCGCCTTGGTGAAAAATACGAATATAGATGCAAATGAAATAAGCGCAACGCCCCCAAGGATCAATGCCAGCCTTGTCCATGAAAGGCCGGCATTTGATCGGATCGAGATAAGAACAAAAACGGTGCGGACCCACTCGGCCGTTGAGAGAAACAAAGCCGATTGCATTATTCTTGCAGAGAGCGGATGACGAACGAGGAGACCGATGAGCACGAACAGGCAGCCTGCGACGAAAATGAGATTTCCGGATCTAAGGAAATGCGCACCGATCAGCAGCATGCTGATAATCACCGGGATGAGTTGGCAGATTGCGGCAATATGTTTATTCATCAATATCTCCTAGTGCCGATCAATGGTCAGATAAAAAATCGAACAAGATATTGCAGAATCTTTTCTTCAGTGCTTTTCCGGTTACCACATGATAGGCTTCTTCCAGGGTAACACCCTCTGCTCCGGGAATGCCTTTTTCGATCGGTAGGCCCAAGTGCGGCGGTGTGATAAGGTCTTTCCATAAGTGAATTCCAGAAACATCGAGTGTCCAGTCAATCCGGGTTAGGCCGGAACAGGCAATCCGGGAAGATTCCGGTTTACCTTGCATCCCATGGGTTTACCGCTCCCGATGGTGGCAAAACAGGTCATGCACTCCTCACAGGGAACGATCTCACCACTCTTTCCGGAAAGAATTTTACCTGCCGAATCGGGATCCGCAATCATCTGGCGCCCGATGGCCACGATGTCGATGTGTGAATCACGCACGGATTCCTCGGCGATGTCCTCGTCCCCGAGTTTCCCCACCGCAATCACCGGAAGCCCGGATGCCTTCTTGACCGCTAAAGCAAGCGTTACATTGGCCCCGGCCGGTTGTGTCTTTGCAAGGGCGGAAGTTGCCACAAGCGTTCGTCGGCCATCTGCTTCCTTCCAGGAGCTCTGTGCGACCAGAGAGACATCCAGCACATCCACACCCGCATCGGCCAGCAACCGGCTAACCTCAAGGGCATCCTCAAGTGTCTGGCCCCCCTCTATATTCTCCACCGCATTGAGCCGAAAGAAAACAGGATAGTCTTGCCCGACCTTATCCCGCACTGCCCGGACCACCTCGAGTGCAAAGGTGGCTCTGCCCCGGGCATCACCGCCGTATCGGTCATCCCGCATATTTGTAAGGGGTGATAAAAATTGACTGATCAGATAAAGATGTGCGCCATGAATCTCCACACCGTCAAACCCGGCAGCTGCCGCTCGTCCGGCGGCATCCGCGAAATCGGAGACCACCCGTTCGATCTGCTCGATACTCATGGCAAACGGGTCAACATCCGGCCGAAAGGTAAATCCGGAAGGTGAAGCCCCTTGCATCTCTCCTCCCAGCGGCACGCACCGCGCCCCTGCATGGTTGAGCTGTACGACCGCCGCAGCCCCCAATTTCTTGATGGTTCCGGCAAGACGCGTCATGCCTTCAATCTGTGCGTCATCCCATAGCCCCAGACTTTTCGGCACCAGGCGGCCGTCCGGCCTCACCCCAGCGACTTCAACGATAACGAGCCCGACATCCTTTGAACGCTCCGTGTAAAATTGCATGATTGCGTCGGTGGTGAACCCATCAGGGCTTCCGTAGTTTGTGGTTATCGGCGGCAAGGCGATCCTGTTTCGAAGCCGCAAATCTTTTATAATCACTTCGTCCCGCAGACTGGCCATTACACATACTCCCCTTTTTTAGAAATCGTATCGATCTTTAATGAATGCAATAATTTATGCAACTATAGAAAAAACCTTGCCCGAGTCAAGCAGTATTGCTCATTCGGTTGATACCGCCGTGAATCTTATCATACCGTTTTCCTCAATTTTCCGGATTTTCCCCTCTGCCTCCAGATAGTTCAAATGCGCAATCGTCTCTCCCATGGCAAACCATTTCTGTACGGAAGGAAACGCTTCCCATGATTCTGCACGGATATCCCAGGCGATATGCGGTGCGACTTCCCAGGCCGACCTGTCTGCTTCCTCAACCGTAGCGAGCGCCTCGTTTAGTCTGTCACGATGGTGCTCCTTGAGTTCCCGTATCCGTTTCCTGTGATCGGTGTTAAGGCTTCGGTGGCCCGGCAGCAAAAGATCCACATCCAGCGCATACACCTTATCGAGACTTTCCAGAAAGGCCTTAAGGGTATTTGAAAAATCCGGCCAGCTGGTAATGTTGGGGGTAATATCGGATAGAATATGGTCACCGGAAAAGAGAAGTTTTTTATTCTTTTCATAGAGACACATATGTCCGGGAGAATGTCCCGGTGTTTCAATACATGTCAGGGCATAGTCGCCCGCACGGATGATGTCACCCCCCGTAAGTTCGGTAAAATCGATGGTGGATTTTGAACTGTATCGATAGCCCGGATGACCCTCCAGTGCCTTTTTCAATTCATCTTCCGGAAACCCGTGGGAATAGAGCAGTTTAAAAAACGCGTGCTGCCGTTTTTCGACCCTGTTGACAATGGAATTAAACAAGGTTGCCTCTGTGCGGCTGAAATAGACGATGCTGGTATCGGTGGCAAGCTTTTGAACCAGTCCCAGATGATCCGCATGCAGATGGGTGATAAAAAAATCCGTCCGTTTCAAATCAACGTCCAACTGTTTAAGGCAGGATCGCATCGGATCCAGGCACGCCTTGCGGTTCATACCGGTATCGATGAGCAGGGATCGCTCGTGGCCCTTTATCAGGTAGGCGTTTAATGCTTTCAGGGGGCTCCTGGGAAGGGGTATTTCGATTCGGTAAAGATCGGGAATAAGTTCCTCAAACATACACAGCTCCATACGGTGAAAAAATATCTATCCTTTTTACGGATCCGCCAGCCGGGTCCGTGTCTTTCTATACCGCAGATCGATATATATGAAAGTCAAAGAATACTCAAGGTACAGATGAAGCTTAAAATATCTTTTATCCATCCAACACCTTACGGATCGTATGGGCGATATCCCTCACGACAATAGGTTTCATTACAAGCGCCTTAATACCGTTCTGTTTTGCCGTTTCCCCATCAATCCGCTCACTGAAGCCCGTGCAGATGATAATCGGAATGTCCGGTCGGATCTCCAGGATCTTTTCAGCCAATTCATCACCGGTCATATTCGGCATCGTCATATCGGTGATAACAAGATCGAAATGGCCCGGTTTTTTCCGGAACAATTCCAGCGTCTCAAGGCTGCTTGTCCTTGAAGCCGTTTTGTACCCGAGTCTGTTAAGCAGGCTTTGCAGGGTATCCACCATGATTTTTTCATCATCAACAATAAGCACACGTTCGACTCCATGGGGAATTATCTCGGCAATCCCCGATTCATCAGAGACCGGCACCTTTACCTGGGGGATAAACACATTGAATGCCGCACCCTTTCCCGGCTCACTTTCAACGCTGATCTCCCCGCCGTAACCCTTAACGATTCCGTGCACCACGGCAAGCCCCATACCGGTTCCCTCGGCACGGCCCTTGGTCGTAAAGAACGGATCAAAGATCCGGTCGCGTAATTCAGCCGGTATGCCGTGTCCGGTGTCACTGACCGTCAATTTCAGATAGGGCCCAGGTCCTAAACCCGGATACCTGTCTGTAATCCCGGGATTTTCCCCTAAGGCGCACAGGGCGATATTTAGGATACCGCCCTTTTCCTTCATGGCATGGGCTGCATTGGTACATAGATTCATCAGAACCTGGTGGATCTGGGTCGGATCCGCCATAATCGTGTCTTCACCGCCCTGTATGTCGAGCCGAATATCAACGGTTGCCGGCAATGATGACCGCAACAGTTTGATGGCCTCTTTTATAATCGGTGTTGCTCTCAGAGGGACGGGTTGCTGCTCGGTCTGGCGGCTGAAGGTAAGAATCTGTTTAACCAGATCCTTTGCCCGATGGCCGGCTTTTTTCACTTCCTGTAGGCTGAACCACACGGGATTGTCATCTTCAACATCCATAAGTGCCAATTCAGATTGGATAATGATAGGGGTCAGGATATTGTTAAAATCATGGGCGATTCCCCCGGCCAGGGTTCCGATGGCTTCCATCTTGGAGGCCTGCTGAAGCTGGTCTTCCCATCTCTTGTGTTCCGCTTCCATCAGTTTCTGTCCGGTGATGTCTTCAAGAGTCCCCTCATAAATAGCAGTGCCGTCCCTGTCGGTGGTCAGCCTGGTATTAATTTTGACCCAACCGGTTCCCCCGGTTTTCTTTTTAAACTCCAGCTCAACGCCTTCTACAAACCCTTTATCATCAACTTGCTGAAGAATTGAGAATCTCTCTTCGGGGCGGGCATACAGCTTTGCCGCATTATCGATATCCGCCAGGAATTCCTCTGGGGAAGCATAACCGAGTATGTCAGCCATTCTTCGATTTACCAGACGATAACCACCCTGTTTCTCAACCTGATAAAAACCCATTACCGAGTCTTCCACAAGCACCCGATACCGTTCCTCACTCTCTCTGAGCGCCTTTTCTGCATGCATGCGCTCCATTTCCACCGCAGCTCTTGCGGCGATGATGTTCAAGACCTCCTGGGCGCGCTCCGGAAGCTCCAGTTTCGTGCGGGAAATTGCATTGAGAATGCCGATGGGTCGGCCGTGACTGTCATTTATCGGTGTTCCGACATACCCCTGGGCGCCGAATTCAACAAGGCCTTTATCTTCGGGAAAGGCTTCAGCCACCTTCTCGGGGTAATAACAGTATCCTTTGCTAAAGGCCTTCTCACAGGGGGAGCCGACGAGCGTATAGTTGAAATCATGATTGACATTCCGGTCCACCTGCATGGCAAATGCTCGAATCGCCAAGTCGTCCGTCAACTCCCCGATTATAGCCATATCGCATCCCAGCCACTGACAGAGGATACGAACGATATTGTCGAAGAAATCTTGGCCCAGTGTTTGGGCAGTACTTTCAACAACCGTCTGCATCGCGCTTTCTGCATCTTTTCTATCCGTGATGTCGCGTCCAACAGCGATAATTTCAACAACGTCACCCGCGTCATTCAACACGGTTTTATCGGACCATGCAAACCACCGCCAACCGTCTCCCGTCAAAGCACGTTCTTGGTGGTAACCGGCATGGGGTTCACGGTTGAGCTTTTCCAGTGACCGGGCGACACTTTCACGATCATCCTCATGTATCATCGATACAAAGGGTTTGCCGATCAACGCCTCCTCGGTCTTTCCGAAGGTTTCACAGTATTTCGGGCTTACAAATAAAAGACGCCCCCCATGATCCAGTTTGACAATGAGGTCATTCTGGTTTTCAACGATCAGGCGATACCGCTCCTCACTCCGGCGGAGTTCATTTGTCCGTGTTTTCACCTGGCGTTTGAGCATACTGTTCCAGATAAAGAGAAAAAATGATATCCCGGCGGAAACGATGATAATTGTTGCGATTATTTTGTAGGGTAAGGCGTATCCTTCCTTTAAATTGCCATACCATTTATTCAAAATTTCATAATAAACAGAACCCTTATCCTTTCTCCACCGCGACAGGTATGAATCGATTGCGGCCAGCAAGGCCTGATTCTTTCCCTCTGAAACCGCAAATGACGCACTCACCGGGTTGAACATGATCGGAGTGGGATAGATATCGTATTTTCTTTTAAGAAAAGAGCCGTTCAAACTATTGATAACCCCTGCGTCTGCTTTTTTGGATAAAAAAGATTCACAGACATCCTCATAGATAGCGACTTCTATAAAATTGCATTTCACGTTAAACTTGCTGCACAGATCGATAAAGTTCCTGCCGTTTATATCCTTCGCCATGACAGCGACCGTTTTGCCTTCCAGGTCGAGAATACTCGAAATATTTGAATCTTTATTTGTATAGACCTGCCCCCAGGCCGTTACCACCGCTTCTTTGGAAAAATCGAATATCTCATCTCTTTCTTTGGAAAAAACGATGCTGATCATAAGATCGATACCGCCTGATTTAAGGCGTTCAAGACATCCGGACCAGCTGTCGTTTACAAACTTGACTTCCCACTTTTCCCTGTCGGCTATTTCCCGGACCACATCCGGATAGATACCCTGAGCCACACCTTGAGCATCGAGGAAGCTAAGGGGCTTATTCTGCATGATTCCGACTCTGACCGTCTCTGCGCCTTGCAGCGAAAAAGGCCAGAAGGCTTGAAAAAGCAGGATAAGCATTAAAGTAAGCGTCGTTATAAAATTTCTTTCTGTAAAACACATTGATTTGGCCCCATTACCATAGGTTTTAAAACAACCGCGGCGATATACCCTTTCACCCATCAGAGCTGTCTTGAACATATGTTGCAGAAGGCATGCCAAAAAACATAGTTTTAAATCGTATATAATATCAATGTTTTAAATACTAACGACGGAATGATTGTTGTTGAGGAGATGCAAACTGTCATGTTCAGCAAGAAAAGGTGCCATATAATCGACAGAATACTTTGTGGATAAGCACCAAATAACACTGCCGGTTTAAACGTTGACAGGCAAGCGCTCTTTTACCATACTTATACCTTCAGTATGAATCAATAATTGCGTTTATTGTTTCGGAAACAGGCCAAAAACTTTCGGAGGATCAAAATATGAAACCTGTCGTCTTCGTTACACGCAAGCTGCCGGATACGGTTGAGGATCGTCTCAAGAGAGACTATGATGCCCGCTTGAACCCGAATGATACCCTCTATTCCAGTGATGAAATCATCGAGCGCGCCAAGGGGACCGACGCAATTATGCCCTGCCATACAGAGCAGTTTAACGCCGAAGTAATCCCCCGCCTGCCTGAAAGCGTGCGCATTATCGCTAATTTCTCTGTGGGCTACGACCATGTCGATACCGAAGCCGCCAAAGCCCGGGGCCTTGTGGTAACGAATACACCGGAGGTGTTGTCCGACGCCACAGCTGAACTGACCATGATGTTGATGCTGGGCGCTGCCCGACGCGCCAGTGAAGGCGAACGGCTGGTCCGTACCCGGGAATGGAAGGACTGGAGCCCCAGTTTCATGGTGGGGACTCAGGTTACCGGCAAGCGCCTGGGTATCATCGGATTCGGTCGTGTGGGCCGTGTTGTTGCCAAACGGGCTCGGGGATTCGACATGGAGATCCACTATAATGATGTAAAGCGCATGCCGCCCGACCTGGAGGATGGCGCCATCTTTCACGAAACTCCGGAGGATCTGCTGCCCCATTGCGATTTTTTAGCGTTGCACTGCATCGCCTCACCTGAAACCGTCAAGTTGCTGAACACCGAACGCATCGCGCTTCTGCCCGACGGGGCCATTGTTGTCAACGCGAGCCGTGGGGTCGTAATCGATGACGATGCGCTGATCGCAGCGCTAAAGTCAGGGAAGTTAAAAGCCGCCGGTCTTGATGTCTACAATAATGAGCCCGATATTCATACGGAATACCGGCAGTTGTCAAACGTGTTCCTGATGCCGCACATCGGCAGCGCCACCAAAGAAACCCGGGAAGCCATGGGGTTCCGGGCGCTCGATAATCTGGATGCCTTTTTTGCGGGGCGTGAACCGGGAGACCGGGTGGCTTGAGCGCGTTTAGCGCTTTGTGGATTGAACGGTTGCTATCAAATTACCGGCATAGAACATGGGCTGAATTCATCGCCAACTTCCATCACTGTGACGTTTGCGCTATGCCGTCTCACGGTAGCGAAAAAACTGGAAGCGGCACATGGCCCCTCCCCTTTCAAGCGTTTCGGGCCTCCGGAAATAGACCCCGTAGCGATGCTCGAGTTCCTCCGCCCAGAGGTTATCAAGGTTGCAGAAAAGCCCGTTTAGTTCCGGTGCGCCATTTTCATTTAGAAAATCATTAAAAAAGCAGGTGTGGATATTGACAAAACTATGAGTGCGATCCTGCACCTCCTGCTCATATTTAAAAGCAGCCCCGTATATCTTTTCCCCAAAGGCCTTGAAGTTGGCCGCCACGGTTTCAAATGCCCCCTCCCGCTGTGCCGGTAAAAGACCGAATCGATTGGAGAGGTGGGTTTGTATCCGAGATTTCCAGCTCTGTTCCATAACCTTTCCGAGTATATCCCGGCTCTGGCGACACGCGATACCGGCGGCAATCAGAGCGTGGTAGCATGAAAGAATAAGAGCGCACTTAGCCATCAGATTCTCTGCCGCAAAATCGATGGACAGGTGCGCATTCTGTGCGATGAGCAGTTCGGTTTCATCTATGACGGCTGTCTCTGAAAAATCGATACCGCAGCGTTTCAGCTCGGTGAAGAGCATCTCTCTTAATTCGATGGACACCGGATATGCTTGTGAATGATTCCCTGACATAAGCCTTCTTCTATCGGCAGCTGAAACCTTTGCGCTCCAGGAATTTTACAAAATTACGCCGCTGCTCCTGGATGCAGCTGCTGATTCGTCTGGCCGAATGTTCCATCCACCCATAATCGTTTTCGGTAAACCGGTCTTCAAGCTCCGGGTCTACTTCATCAAGGGGCTGAATCCGGCCGAGATAGACGCCGGATCGGCACATGGCAGCGTCATATTCACCCAGGTCCGATTCCAGATATCTTGTGGAATATCTGTTTTCCGAGACAACCATCCGCTGGGACAGTCTCGGTTTCATGCCGGGATCTATGTCCGGATAACCCACGGCAAGCCCCACGGATGCAAATACGTACTGTGGAAGTTCCAGAAGATCGGAGACTTCCTGGGGGTTGTTTCGGATATTTCCGAGCATGCAGGTGCCGAAGCCCATGGATTCGGCTGCCACCGATGCATTCTGACATGCAATGAGTGCATCTCCGTGTGCAGCCAGGAGGGTATCGATCTGGTCCCCCCGGTACCGGTAGCCCTGTTTTTGGCAGCTGTATACCAGCCGGGATATGTCCGCACAGAAAACGAGCAAAACACCGCAGTCGGCAACAAACCCCTGGTGGTCGGCAAGATCCCGTAACTGTTCCCGGATCGACCGGTCATGAACGGCGATGATACTGTAGGATTGATAGTTGCATGAGGTGGGCGCCCGCTGTGCGGCCGTTAAGATCTGTGCCAGGGATTTACCGGGAACCGGTTTGTCCTTAAATTTTCTAATGCTCCGGTGGGACAACAGCACATCCAGCACGGGATTTTCTTCATCCCGGGAATAACCTGAAAAAATGGGTTTTTGCTCGAAATTATCAGACATCGCGTTTTCTCCCCCAATCGATATAGATGATTACAGTTCCTCATACACCCGTTGCCGTGAGCGTGCCGCTGAGTTCAGTACATCGACATGCTTGTCCACATAGTCAAATACCTTTGCCCGTTCTTTACCGGGTGCCGGTCTGAGCACACGCCCTAAATACTGCACCACCCGACCGCTGAACTTTATCGGTGTGGTGAGAAAAAGCATCGATAGATCCTTGCAGTCAAAGCCTTCTCCGATCAATTGACCCGTGGCCACCAACACCTTCACCGCACCGGCATCGATCCGGTCCAGAACCTCTCGGCGCTCGCGGTCCTTGAGATCTCCGGTTAGCAGTTCACAGGCGGTACCGAATTTGAATCGAAGGATCGCCGTAAGATTCTCGCAGTGCATTTTCCGATCCGAAAGCACCAGACAGACCCCGTCATTTTCCCGGACAGCCGCCGCCACATCCGATGCGATCAGGCGATTCCGCTTATCATCGTTCGTCAGCTCGGACAACATCTTGCTGTATTCGCGAACCGGATCGTAGTAGGGCTTGAATTCGGTTTCCCGGATTACGATATCGGCCGCCAGCACATCGCCGCTTTCAACAAGGTCGGCCTTGTCGATCTGGTGGTGGACATCGCCCAGATGCCAGAATATCAGTTTGGAGAGCCTGTCCCTGCGCCAGGGTGTTGCACTCAGGCCCAGCATGAATCTGGAACCAAATTCCGTCACCGCGTCGGTAAAAGTTCTACTGGGCGTCCGGTGGCACTCATCCACCACGATATGTCCGATCCTGGGTGCCACCTCATCGGCACACCGATAAAGACTCTGAACCAGTGCAACGGTCATTTTCTCCCCCACCGTCTTACGCCCGGCGCCGATAAGACCGCATTGATCGGAAGGAATCCCTAAAAAGGTTTCGATCCGCTCGATCCATTGAAATGCAAGTTCTTTTGTATGTACGACGACAAGGGTCGGTTGTTTCCGGGCGGCAATCATATAGAGGGCCATAACCGTCTTTCCGGAACCGGTGGGTGCGTTGAGGGTGCCGAATTCCTTTGCGAGCATAATACGAACCGCATTCTGTTGAAACGGTTTCAGCCGGCCCGAAAACTCAAACGCTGCCGGGGAAAGGCATTGCCGCTGATCCACGATATCAAAGGATATTTTATTCTGTTTGCACAGATTGAGCAGGTGCCGGATGTAGCCCCGGGGTATCCATAACCCGTCCTTTCCGACTTTGTCGAAAAATTTGAGCATTTTGGGTGTTTTCCGATTGTATCGGCCCAGCCTTGCATTTTCAATATATTTGGGGTTGGCAATGGTAAGCGCCTCCATGAGGGTATCGCGAAAGGACGGCGACAGTTTGCCGAGGCGGAGATTGTTCCGGATAATGATCTGTATCGGTGGTATATTCGGCATAAGGCACTCATGTATTTTCTCAAAACCACCAGGGCATGACCTAAGCGGTTTGAAAAATTGTGAAAATATCGGTTCCAGGTTCAGTGTTCACGGTTCAGAGGTTAGAACCGATTGAAACCGTGCATAATATTGCACGGGAACGAGAATATTTCGCATCACCTAAATAGGTGGAATTATCGTATCATTACCCAAAGCAGGTTTCCCTTTGATGCCGGGTGATTTAAGTCTTTCAACCCAGAACGCTGAACCCAGAACCGCTGAACCTATTGTTTCCCTGCTGCCATCTGCTTTACACGCAAAAGGCCCGGGCTGTTGTTGAGATACATGAGTGCGGTGTTATGCCCGGCATCCATAAAAAACGTTTCCAGCGTATCAAAAAGAATCGTACGGTCCGGCCATGTGTATTGTTTTTTCTTCTCGTAAAATTCTTCCCACCTTATCCGTTCGTCCGGTTTTCTGGTAAACACCTTTTCCTTGGCAGTATCGCAGAGAAACATTTCACAAACAATCGGCTTTACCCGCCAAAGACACCCCTCTTCCCCAAGGTAGACACATTTATCCCCCTTATGGGGCCTGTGCAGTGCCGTCTGGAGCCTTTCAAGGGCGGCGGTATCTGATTCCAGGGCATTGATGACGACATCCGCGAAAAAAGTAATGATGCCGTCCCGGGAACAGCAGGCACTCACCCGGCTCTGGAAGCATTTCTGCAGGCACACGGCACTGAAATGTTTAAAGAGAAAGGCTTCAACCGATTTGCGAAAGGAGAGGTAGTCGACACAAAGAGTGCGGAGATATGCTTTTTCCTCCCCTGAAACCGCTTTAAGATGCCGCATCACCACCGATAGAGTCTCGTCCTGCTCCTTCTGGTAGGGTGTCACAAGTCCGCTCCAAAATCCTGTTTTCGAATCATCATATATGTTCGGCATCATAAAACGGAAAGGCGGCAATTACAAGGAATGCTGCATTGATTCTTGCGTTGATCAAACCACTCGGGTATATAGTGAGATTTTGGAATTTTGTACCTGAACAGGAGGCCTGTTCCGGATGTCTATATCGTTTGGGGTCAATCACCATCAACCCATTAATTATTAGGAATGCGGACTGAATGAGTCAAAAACCGCCGATAGCCGTTGTCGGCATGGCCGGTACCTTTCCGGGGGCACTGACACTGGAAGAATACTGGCAAAACATCGTGGATCGCAAAGACGCCGTATTGGAGATACCAGATGATCGATGGATTCCGGACCAGTATCATCCGGAAGCGATACCGGACAGGGCCGTTTCCAAACGTGCATGTCTTATCCGTAATTTCAAGTTCGATCCGAAAGATTTTTCCGTGGATGCCGGCCTTCTGGAAGCCCTCGATCCCCTCTACCATCTGGTACTTCATACCGGCAGAGAGGCCCTCTCGAACGTATCGTTGACCGGACTGGACCGGGACCGCATCGGGGTGGTGCTTGCGGCCATTGCACTCCCCACGGACGGCGCATCGGCCCTTACCCGTGAAATCTTTGAAAAATCCCTTGAAAAGAAGATTTTCCACACCTCAAAACATTTCAAAGATATAGACGTTTCGGTATCGGTTTCCCGCAAACAGGGTCTTGGGGCCAAAGTAACCAGCCTGCCGGCAGCCCTGTTGGCAGAAGCACTGGCACTGGGCGGGGGCAGCTACACGCTGGATGCCGCATGTGCCTCCTCCCTATACTCGATAAAGCTTGCCTGCGATGCGCTTTCTTCGCATCGGGCGGATGCAATGCTTGCAGGTGGTGTATCCAGGCCGGCATGCATATACACACAGGTCGGATTCAGCCAGCTCCGGGCCCTGTCTCCGTCGGGAAGATGTGCCCCTTTTGACGCCCGGGCAGACGGTCTTGTGGTGGGCGAAGGCGCCGGCATCCTCGTGCTAAAGAGGCTTTCCGATGCACTCAGAGACAAAGACACGGTCTGGGGGCTGATCCGCGGTATCGGCCTTTCAAACGATATCGGCGGGAATCTGCTCGCACCGGACAGTGAGGGCCAGGTGCGGGCCATGCAAAATGCATATGCCGACGCGTCATGGTCACCGGAAACGGTGGATCTAATCGAATGCCACGGAACCGGGACACCCGTAGGGGATACCATCGAACTGCACAGTCTGAACCGGATCTGGAAGGGTCTCGATTGGAAGCAGGGCCAGTGTGCCATCGGGTCCGTTAAATCGATGATCGGCCATCTTCTGACAGGCGCCGGTGCCGCCGGAACCATCAAGACATTGCTGGCCCTGCAGCATAAAGTGATACCGCCTTCGCTTAATTTTCAGAGCCCTCCGGCCGGCAGCCCCCTTATGGACAGCCCCTTTAAGGTGCAGACCGAGGCTGAAAAATGGCGCATAAATCATTCCGGGACACCACGACGCGCTGCGGTCAGTGCGTTTGGATTCGGGGGCATCAATGCCCATCTGTTGTTAGAGGAATGGGATGAAGCGACCCATAGCGCAAAAGGAGTCGACCCATGCACAGGACCATCGCCCCCAGCGCAGGGTAAATTAACCGTCTCTGGATCCGAATCGCCCCGCCCGGACACACCGCCGGTGGCTGTTGTCGGTCTGGCGGTTTCAGCCGGATCCATCGATTCGGTTTCCGAATTTATGTCCGCTGTAACAAAAGGGGCCGGTGTCACGGCCAAACGGTCCAAGGATCGCTGGAAGGGGAGTGAAAATGTTCTCCTTTCAGAAAACCCCCATTCCGGCGGGTTTATGGATGCGGTCTCCATCGATCCCGGTTCATTTCGCATACCGCCTGCGGAGATTCCGGATATCCTCCCCCAGCACCTGTTGATGCTCAAGATCGCTGCCGATGCCATGGACGATGCCGGGCTCCCCATGCGCGAGCCCCGGCCGGGTATGGGTGCCGTCATCGGGATCGACTTTGACTACGAAGCCACCGATTTCCAGCTCCGGTGGCATCTCTATCATGCGGTAAGAGGTTGGCGTAAAAAATACAATCTGGATCTGACCCCGGAGACGATGGAAGGATGGCTTCAGGCCCTGAGAGACGCCTGCGGGCAGCCATTGAACGCCGACCGGACCCTGGGAGCACTGGGCAGTATCGTCGCCAGTAGAATCGCAAGAGAATTTCGCCTGGGAGGACCCAGTTTTGTCGTCTCCGGAGAAGAAACCGGAGGATTGAGAGCCCTTGAAATCGGAGTCCGATCCCTCCAGCAAAAAGAGACCGACACCATGCTCATCGGTGCTGTGGATCTTGCCGGCGACATTCGAAAAATCCTGATAGAAGCCAAAACAAGAGGGTTTTCTACCCATAAGGTCATCCGGGCCATGACCGGTGCTTCGGATGGAACGCTTCCCGGAGAAGGGGCCGTAGCCCTTATCCTCAAACGGCTCGACAGCGCCCTTTCTGCGGGTGATAGAATTTATGCCGTCATCAGAGGTATCGGGTCTGCATGCGGTGGCGGGATCGTATCCGGCGCCCCGTCAACAGCCGCCTATCATAAAAGTCTCACCCGGGCCCTAAAAGAAGCGGCTCTCAATCCGGATGCCGTCGACTATTATGAAACACACGGAAGCGGTGTCCCCACAGAAGACGATCTTGAGGCAAACATATTAAATGACTTTTTCTCCGGACGAAAAGATCCGATTTTCGTCGGTGCCCTTAAACCGATTGTCGGCCATACCGGCTCTGCGGCAGGTCTGCTTTCTTTAGCCAAGGCAAGCCTCTGTATAGACCGGAAGATTATACCCCCCTACCCTGATTTTAAAGAATGCGAATCCCATCGACCCCCCAAAAGCGGCTTTCATCTGCCGACCCGGCTTCAACAATGGCCGCGGAATCACACCGGGGGTCCCTTGCGGGCGTGTACCGCAGCAATGACACCGGACGGCACCTGCATGCATGTGGTGCTTGACAGCGCCGGGGTTCCGGACGACAGGGTTCCGGAAACTGCGGTTTCCAAAGACAGAGGAAAGCCGGAGCGATTAATGGCGAAAATCGTTCTAAAAACCGGCGGAAACGGTCCGAAGCCTGTCTCACCTCCTGTAAGGCCAACGGATGAGGCTCCCGAACCACCGGCGGTTGCCGATCTCAGCCGACCCCGTGACAACAGCCGGTCCGATGACGGGCAATCCGGCACCCACCCGTTTGCAGACATCGCATCTTCCATAAAAGAAACCGCTGAAATGACGGCAGAGGCCCATCGTCAATTTCTGGACTTTTCAGACACCCTGACAGAGGCATACGCGGAAACCTTTGCATACCAGACATCTCTTCTGGAAAAAATCACCGGCGGCGGAGAAACAACCACTCTTTCAGAAACGGACAGGCCGGAAGCGGATTCTTTGAAACCGGAACCCCGGCCGTCACAGCAGCCGCCTCCGGCGTTTTCCAGGGAAATGTGCATGGAATTTGCCGTGGGATCCGTTGAAAAGGTGCTGGGGCCACAGTTTGCCGAAGTGGACACATACCCGGCAAGGGTCCGTCTGCCGGACGAACCGCTGATGCTGGTAGACCGGATTCTGTCCATAGAAGGCACGAAAGGTTCCCTGGGGCCGGGCCGACTGGTCACCGAACATGATGTGGTTCCGGGTGCCTGGTATCTTGACGGCGGTCGGGCGCCGGTCTGTATCTCGGTTGAAGCCGGACAGGCCGATCTGTTTCTGTGCGCATACCTGGGGATCGATCTGGCGGTTAAGGGAAAAAGAACCTACCGGCTGCTCGATGCGAAGGTACGGTTTCACCGGGGGCTTCCGGAACCGGGAGAGGTGATACAGTACCGCATCCGGATTGAACGGTTTGTCCGTCAGGGCGATACCTATCTTTTCTTTTTTAACTTCAAGGGATCCATCGGTCAGAAACCGTTGATTACCATGACAGAGGGGTGTGCCGGTTTCTTTACGGAGGAGGAGACAAAAAACTCGGGCGGCATTATTCATACGGAAGGGGATGCAAAACCGGACCGGGAAAAAATGCCGTCTCAATGGCGGCCGCCCATAACGATGACGGCCGAATCCTATACCGAGAGCCAGGTGGAATCCCTCCGCACGGGTCAGGTTTCAGCCTGTTTCGGCAAAAATTTCGACGGTGTGACACTTCCTGAATCCCTCAGACTACCAGGGGGCCGCATGAAACTGATTCACCGGGTGCTTTCCCTGGACCCCTCAGGCGGCCGATACGGATCGGGACGAATTCGCGCCCAGGCGGACATCGATCCGGACGACTGGTTTCTCACCTGTCATTTTGTAGACGACCGGGTCATGCCCGGCACCCTGATGTATGAATGCTGCGCCCACACCCTCCGGGTTTTTATTCAGCGGATGGGCTGGGTCACCGATAAAGAATCGGTATGCTATGAACCGGTTGTCGGCGTCGAGAGCATTCTTAAATGCCGGGGGCCTGTGACGCCCCAGACCCGGCATGTCGTTTACGAGGTGGATATCAAGGAAACCGGTTACGGTCCCGAGCCCTATGTGATTGCGGATGCTCAAATGTACGCGGATGATCATCTGATCGTCACCTTTTCGGACATGTCCCTAAAGATGACCGGCGCCACCCGGGAAGACATCGAAACGTTCTGGAAAAAAAGAGATACGGTTGAAAACCATCATTCAAAACTCAAAACTCAAAATTCAAAATTAAAACCCCTTGTTTTTACCCGGGAGCAGCTTTTGGCCTTTTCCACCGGAAATCCCTCCGAGGCATTCGGGCCGAAATACAGTCCGTTTGACAAGGATCGAATTATCGCAAGACTTCCGGCCCCGCCCTATGATTTTATGGACAGTGTCGTCTCCTGTGAACCGGAACCCTGGGTATTGAAACCGGGGGGCTGGATCGAAGCGGTCTATGATGTTTTGCCGGATGCATGGTTTTTCAAAGCCAACCGGAGCCCCTATATACCCTTTTGCGTACTTCTTGAAATCGCCCTCCAGCCGTGCGGCTGGCTTGCAGCCTATATGGGTTCTGCACTGCACAGTGAAAAGGATTTAAAGTTCCGCAATCTCGGCGGCGAAGCCGTGGTGCACCGGAACATCTCAAACAGCGCCGGAAGACTCTCCATACGCGCCTGCATGACAAATGTGTCCGCTGCTGCGGATATGATCATCGAGCATTATAAGTTTCAGGTGCTGCAGAAGGATCAGACGGTCTATGAGGGGACTACCTATTTCGGATTTTTCTCTGCTGATTCCCTGGCCCGGCAGGTCGGCATCCGGGAAGCGACACCATACCGGCCCTCGGAATTAACCCCGGGCCAATCCATACCCCATCGGTTTAAAGATGTGCCGCCCCTTTATCCAGGGGATATCGAGGGGGGCGACCGGAAGTTCTGTCTCGATATGCCGTCAAAAACATTCCGCATGATCGACCGGGTGGAGACGTATCTTCCCGGCGGGGGACCCGAGGGCCTCGGTTTTATCCTCGGATCGAAAGCCGTGGATCCGGAAGAATGGTTTTTCAAGGCCCATTTCTACCAGGATCCGGTCTGCCCGGGGTCGTTGGGGATCGAATCGTTTCTTCAGCTGTTAAAGTTTGTCGCACTTGACCGGTGGCCGGACTTGGGAAATAATCATGTTTTTGCCATGGAAACCGGAACCCGGCACCAGTGGACATACCGTGGTCAGATCGTTCCGAAAAACCGAAATATCGAGATAGAAGCAGTGATAAAGGACATTCAAGACACCCCGGTCCCTCAGATACGGGCCGACGGGTTTTTAAGTGTGGACGGACTCTGCATATATGAAATGAAGGGGATGGGCATTCAGGTATTAGCGGGTTAAGGGATCGGGGTTCAGGGTTCAGGGCTCGGGGTTAATCGCTCCGCGATGGTTTTTCTATAAATTTGATTTCATTTGGTGAAAAGAATGACGACATCAACATCTGAACCTTTGAACGTTGAACCCTGGAGCCCGGTTCTTTATTTCGAAACAGAGCGGTTCGCCCAAAATCTCAAACGATAACCTGACATTATTTACGAGGTCTGAAATTTAACAAGATGTTGTATTCAAACGTATCTATCGAATCTTTCGGCTATGAACTGGCCCCGAACGTGGTCACATCGGATGATCTTGAAAACCGGCTGACGCCGCTCTATGAATCCCTTCATATCCAGAAAGGGCAGCTGGAGGCCATCACCGGCATCCGGGAACGGCGGTTCTGGGACCCGGATTTCAAAATGTATCAGGGGGCTGTTAAAGCCGCCCGAAAGGCCTTCGAATCGTCCGGTCTGAAACCGGACGATATCGGCATGCTGGTCTATGGCGGTGTCTGCAGAGATCAACTGGAACCGGCAACCGCCTGTGCGGTAGCAAACGGCCTGGGCCTGGGGTTGAAAACGGAGATATACGACGTCTCGAATGCCTGCCTCGGGGTCTTAAACGGTATGGTTCAGGTTGCAAACGCCATCGAACTCGGCCACATACGGGCAGGTCTCATCGTCTCCTGCGAATCCTCAAGGCAGATCATCGATATGACCATTGACCGGATGCTTGAAACACCGGACATGGATACCCTGAAAAAATGCATCGCCACCCTCACCGGCGGCTCCGGTGCCGTTGCGGTCATTATGACCGCTGCCGAAGGATCCCGGCGGGGCCACAGGCTTATGGGCGGTGTGGTCAGAAGTGCGAGCCAGCACCACCGGCTCTGCCGCTGGGGCCCGGACACGGGTATTCCCGCAACACGGCCGCACATCATGGACACCGACAGCACCGCCGTGCTGAAAAACGGTGTGGCCCTGGGCATTGAAACTTTCAAGGCGTTCAAGGAGACACTCTCCCTGACCGACGACAGCCCGGATAAAATCATCTGCCATCAGGTCGGCGCCGCCCATCAGGAACATGTTCTCGGGGCACTGGGCATCCCGAAGGAAAAAGATTTTACCACCTTTCGGTATCTGGGCAATATCGGCACCGTCTCCCTGCCGATTACCGCCGCTGTCGCAGCCGAGCGCGGGTTTCTCCAGCCCGGTGATCTGGTGGGATTTCTCGGTATCGGAAGCGGTCTTAACTGCCTGATGCTCGGGATTCAATGGTAATGAAAGAGATGGATCTAACCCCTTTCCGGCATCTGTACCCGTTTGAATCCCGATACATGGAAATCGACGGGTTGAACTATCATTATATCGACGAGGGGTCTGGGGAGCCGATTGTGATGGTGCACGGGAACCCCACCTGGTCGTTTTATTTCCGTTCGGCCATCAGCGCCCTGTCAACGGCCTACCGGACCATCGCACCGGATCACATCGGCTGCGGCCTTTCAGAAAAACCGGATGTGAGCCGTTACGATTACCGGCTCCGGAGCCGAACCGATAACCTGGAGACTTTTCTTGACCGCCTCGGTTTGAGGGAGAACATGACCCTGCTCCTTCACGACTGGGGCGGGATGATCGGCATGGCCTATGCCGTAAAATATCCCGAACGGATACGGCGCATCATCCTGCTCAATACGGCGGCTTTTTTCCCCCCCGGTGCCAAACCGCTTCCGCTGCGTCTTCGTTTGATGAGAAATTTTGGTTTTTTTTCAACCGGATTGATTCTTGGGTGCAATCTTTTTGCCTATAGCGCCCTGTGGATGGCATCCCGCCAGGGCCTTTCCAGATCGGTCAGGCAGGGACTCATTGCACCTTACAATAATTGGCGCAACCGGACCGCAACCCTCAAGTTTGTTCGGGATATTCCGATGAACAAGAAAGACCCGAGCTATCCGGTTGTGCAGCAGGTGGATAAAAACCTGCACCGACTCAAAGGCCACCCCTTTTTGATCTGCTGGGGAGAGCACGATTTTGTTTTCGACAAAGACTATCTGGCGGAGTGGGAGCGGCGGTTTCCGGATGCAGAGGTCCACCGGTTTCCAAATGCGGGTCACTATGTGCTTGAAGATGCAACAGAGGAGATCATCAGCCGGATCCGATCGTTTTTGGACCGGCATCCGCTCAGATAAGGCAAAAACCCAAGGTTATGATGATCCGGGTTTGGGTGCCGCTGAAAGGGTTTATTTGATAATATGTGTTATAAATTACGAAAATTTCAAGTGATCTAAAGTGCCTAAAGTTAAGGTACACGCTATCGCGTGGTCTTTTTGATATACAAATGACAGAATCCCTTAATTTTAGCTCACTTTAGTTCACTTTAGCTCATTTTAGGCACTTAAATAGAGATCCTATGGCTCGAAAGAAAAAATCCACTGGAGTAAAACTGATGATTATCCTGGCCGCCCTGGGCCTTGTGATCGCTGTTGCAGTGGTGGCCGCGGCCGCGCTTTCCCGAAGCAAGACCGAAGCGCCCCGGGAGCTTGTAAAAGTCAGGCTGAAGCCTGAAATCCTTTCTTTTACCTTTAAGACCACACCGGACATCTGCTCCGGGCTGGTAAAACTCAATAACGAAGTTCTCCTCATCGACAAGGAGCTTGAGCGGCTCAAGGAAATAGAATCGGAATTCCCGGATCAAAAAAAGATCATCACCACAGAAAAACAACACTGGAAGAAAGTCCAAAAAGAGCTCCTGACGGCAATTTCAAAGATCGAAAAAACCGTCGAAACCTTTTACGTCACACATCTGGTCAACCCGGGCAAGGGCAAAGCGCTTGTGGACAAAGAAAGAAAACCGTTGTCCCAAATCGCCGAAAATACATTGACGGCCACAGCCCCGCATATCAAACGCCTTAAAACCGCCAAAAAGAAAACATTCCTCGATCGTCTAAAAGAAAAGCTGTTGTAACCGCCCATGGGCATTGTAATTGAATATTTTCGATTGTATATTGAGTAATCAATCCTCAGCTTCAGTGACTGCTCATGGCAAGCGCATTTAGAGTTTTAAAACGATTTTTTTCTTTGTACAAAAATCTCAAATAACAAATCACAAATAACAAACAAATCACAATGACCAATCCGCCGCCGGCGGACCAAAAAACTATAAGATTTGGAAGAAAGAACATGCTAAACTGGAAAGATCCAAATACCCCCAATTGTACCTGTTTTGGTCTTTGAATACTGGAATTTGTATTTTAATTGGAATTTGGTGCTTGGGATTTGGAATTTACCGGGCAAACTGAGATCCCAAAGACAATAACTTTTTACCTCTGCTTTGCCAGGTTTAAGATTATTTCTGAACAAGACACCAAAATGTGTTTGCCCTGGGTGACCCTCTCCGGTGGATTGACAGGTCTGTATAGACCGGTTACACTCTGCCGACTAAAAATAGAAAATTACGTATTGATCATGGAATCCTCAAACACTTCAAGCGAAACCGATATCGTTAATGTATCTATTTATCTGAAACGGATGGCGAAAATCGATCCGTTTCGACGGGCCGTTGTCTATCCGGTGACCCGGGACAGCGCCGGCCGGGTGGCATACGCGCATCTGACTTTTATCCAGCTGGACCGGGAGTCTGATTGTCTGGCCCACGGTATTGAAAAGGCCGGTATCGGAAGAGGGACCCGAACGATCCTGATGGTAAAACCCGGTATCGAGTTTTTTGCACTCACGTTTGCGCTTTTTAAGGTCGGGGCGGTACCGGTGGTCGTAGACCCCGGAATGGGGGTAAAACGTATGGTTCGCTGTCTCAAGGAGAGCGACCCGTCTGCGTTTATCGGCATTCCCCTGGCTCATTTGATGCGAAAACTGAATCCGAAATATTTTCGGAGCGTACACACCTGGATCACCGTGGGTCACCGGTGGCTCTGGGGAGGATCCACCTTGGACGAGATCCGCCAGTCGCCCTGGAAACCTTACCCCATTGCAGAGACCACAAAAAAAGATACCGCCGCCATCCTCTTTACCACCGGCAGCACCGGTCCGGCAAAAGGGACCGTCTATACCCATGGAATCTTCGATGCGCAGCTGCAGCATATCCAGTCGCATTATAAAATACGGGATAACGAGATCGATCTTCCCACATTCCCGTTGTTTGCGCTGTTCGATCCGGCACTGGGCATGACGGCGGTGGTTCCGGATATGGACCCGACCAAACCCGCCCAGGTCGACCCGGAAAAAATCATCGAAGCCGTATTAAACCATGGAGTCACCAATATGTTTGCCTCCCCGGCGCTGCTCAACCGCGTGGGACAATACGGGAAAGAAAACGGAATCCGGCTCCCATGCTTAAAGCGGGTCATATCGGCCGGCGCTCCGGTATCTCCGGCAAACATTGAAACGTTTTCTTCCATGCTGGGTAAAGATGCCGAGATTCACACCCCGTACGGGGCCACCGAAGCCATGCCGGTAACATCCATGGGAAGCCATGAAATTCTTCGTGAAACAAAACATCTGAGCGAACAGGGGTTCGGCACATGCATCGGGCGCCCCATGAGCGGTATCGATGTCCGGATCATCCGGATCGATGACGAGCCCATCGAAACATGGTCCGATGATCTCCTGGTGTCGGACGGAAATATCGGTGAGATTGTGGCGGGGGGTGAACTGGTCACCCAGGGATATTACAACCGTCCCGAAGCCGATACACTTTCAAAGATAAACCACAGAGACCGGCTTCTCCATCGTATGGGGGATCTGGGATGGAAAGACAACAAGGGAAGATTCTGGTTCTGCGGACGGAAAAGCCATCGCGTGGTCACCGAAAAAGAGACCCTCTTTACCGTACCCTGCGAGGCCATCTTCAACACCCATCCAGAGGTTTATCGGAGCGCACTGGTCGGTGTGGGGGCGCACGGACGCCAGACACCGGTTATCTGCATCGAGTTGAATCAAAAAGAACAACAGAGCGACCCGGACAAAATCCGAAAAGAGCTGCTGGAGCTGACCCAGGACAGCGAACAGACAAAATGCATCGAATCCATCCTGTTCCACCCGTCCTTTCCGGTGGATATCCGCCACAATGCCAAAATTTTCCGTGAAGAGTTGGCCCTGTGGGCTGAGAAGAAGATTTAACCTAACGTTGCATAAATTTTGTCAGTAATAATCTGGGCAATATGCAATATCATTGCTTCCATTGGGATCGATACTGGATATTTGATACTCGATGCTCGATAATCAGCAATGAACTCGGAATGAGTTCCAAAAACATCGAGAATCCAGGCCCAGAGAGATTTTGCTTATCTCAGGGTAATTTGCGTTGTTGATATTTCAAATAACAAATCCCAAAAAACAACCACTTTGAACCGGTTTGGACTTTGAAATTTGTGATTTATTTGTAATTTGATGCTTGGAGTTTGTGATTTTTAACACAAAACTCCTTGGCAAAACCATATATCTCCGGCCTGACCTTGAGGATCAGGTTTTCGTTAATAAAATAAACACCCGGTTTCAGGAAGCGGAGCTTGCAGCCAATATGCCGTTACAAAATATAAATAAAGCCCTGGTTACCGGCGGCGGCGGTTTTCTAGGCGGTGCGATCGTAAAACGCCTGATGGCCTGCGGTGTTCAGGTCTCCAGTTTTTCCCGTAAACCGTATGCCGGACTTTCTTCTATGGGTGTTCGGCAGATTCAGGGTGATTTAGAGGATATGTCTGCGGTAACAAACGCCTGCCGCGGAATGGAGATTGTTTTTCATGTGGCGGCAAAAACAGGTGTCTGGGGTACCTATAGAGAGTACCATAGGACCAATGTGACCGGAACGGAAAATGTCATCGCCGCCTGCTTTAAGGAAGAGATTCCGTATCTTGTCCACACGAGTTCACCCAGTGTTGTTTTTGACGGAACGGATATGGCGGGTGTGGATGAAACCGCCCCTTATCCCGAACATTTTTCAGCCCATTATCCGAAGACAAAAGCCTTTGCCGAACAGGCCGTTGTCAAAGCGTCAAAAAAGGGGTTAAAGACCATTTCCTTAAGACCCCATCTGATCTGGGGTCCTGAAGACACATCCCTTGTTTTGCGAATTATCGCCCGGGCCCGGCGGCTGGTCAGGGTGGGGACCGGTAAGAACCTTGTCGACACCGTCTATATCGACAATGCGGCAGACGCACACATTCTGGCCGCAGAAAAACTTATCGCGAAGCCGGATCTTTCGGGAAACATCTATTTCATCAGCCAGGATGCACCGATCCCCCTCTGGGAGATGGTGGACCGAATTCTTGCAGCGGCGGATCTGCCGCCGGTTGCCCGTACCGTTTCAAGAAATACGGCCTGGACCATCGGTGCAGTCTTTGAAGGAACCTACAAGGCCCTCGGAATTCGTAACGAACCGCTCATGACCCGGTTTCTTGCAGAAGAACTTTCCACTGCACACTGGTTTGACATCACAGCAGCCAAAAAAGATCTCGGCTATGTCCCCCGGGTATCCATCGATGAAGGACTGGAACGGCTCCGAGAGTGGTTGAAAGCCGATGCCCACCTCCCCAACCCCGTTAGATAGCCTGTAAACATTCGGGATGTTCTATTGGTTGCTTCTGGATAAGCTTTTCTGGAAAAAGCCTTTAACCGCCGGACCGATAAACGGTGCCAAAACAATAAGTACCGTCAGTATCATAATCGCCATCGTTAAATGTCTTTCCCACAAAAATCGCATCGACCCATCATATATGATGAGCGATCGTCTCAAATTGTCTTCCATCAATCCGCCGAGAATGAATCCGAGCAGCAGCGGTGCCATAGGATAACCGAAAAGTCGCATGATCAGGGCACAAACGGCAATGAGGATCATCATATAAATATCAAATGTATTGAAAGTGACCAGGTAGACACCGATGAATGAAAAGAAAAAAATAGCAGGCACCAGGATGGTTCGGGGAATGGCCACCAACCGTGCAAAATACGGAATAAGAGGCAGATTGAGAATTAAAAGAAAAATATTGCCCATGTACATGGACATGATCACTGTCCAGAATACCTCCGGCCGATCTACAAACATCCGGGGTCCCGGCTCGATACCATAGGCAATCAGGGCGCCGAGCATGACGGCGGTGGTGCCTGATCCGGGGATGCCCAGAGTGAGCAGAGGTACAAAGGACCCTGTGCTGGCAGCGTTGTTTCCGGTTTCAGGGGCCGCCAGGCCGCGAAGGCTCCCTTTGCCGAATTTTTCCCGTTCCTCAGGCGGCGCCAGGTTTCGTTCCATGCCGTATGACAGAAAGGAGCCTAACGTTCCGCCGGAGCCCGGAAGAACACCGATAAAAAAACCCAGAACCGAGGACCTCAAAATGGACGGCAGGATGAATTTGAACTCTTTTTTTGTGACTTTAAAGCTGCTCCATTTGCTAATGGAAGTCACATCAAGATCGTCGGAGACTTTTTCTCGACGCAAAACTAAAAACATTGCTTCCGTCAATGCGAAGGTGGCCATTGCCAGCAGGAGAAAGCTGATGCCGTCTAGAAGGTTGATTGATCCGAAGGTATAACGCTGAACACCGGAAATCTGATCGGTACCGATGGTGGCCAGCATAAGCCCCAGGACGGTCATGAGCAGTGATTTCAGCATTCCGCCCTTTCCGGCGAACGCCGAAACTGCCGTTAAACCCATAACCATTAACATAAAATAGTCTGAAGACTGAAAGCTTATAGCTACGGTCGCCAAAGCCGGGGCAGCAAGCATAAGGAAGACTACGGCAATCGTTCCGCCGGAAAATGAACAGTAGGCTGCAATCGCCAGAGCCTTACCAGGGTAGCCTTGCTGAGCCAGGGGATATCCGTCAAAAGTTGTCGCTACAGTAGCCGCTTCGCCGGGGGCGTTTATCAGTATGGAACATGTCGATCCCCCGAAAATCGCCCCGTAATAGAGTCCGGCAAGCAGCACCATACCGGTGGCCGGATCCATGCCGTATGTGACCGGAATCATCAAAGCCACGGCGGTAATCGGCCCGAGACCCGGCAACATTCCTATAAAGCTGCCGACAAAACAGCCTATCAGCACCATTGCAATGTTGATCGGGATCATCGTCGTAGAGATCCCGATCAACATACCATCCAACATACCTTCCCACATTACTTTATTACCCCCAACAAATAAAAGATTTCACCTGGAGCAATGTACATGCCAAGGATACGACTCATTAAAAACCAGATAAACAAAACCAGGGGTACAGAGCCGATCAACAGCAGCCAGATCCGGCGTTCGCCCAAGATACAGAAACCGCCCACCAGAAAAATAGTGGAGGAAATAACAAATCCGAGGAACCTGAGGGTAATGCTGTAAAAGATCATCATTCCGATCAAAAGCCCGGTACTTGGCCAATCCAGGCCCCTGAAGGCATCTTTGACTTTTTCCTCCTCATCGGTCCGGCCGGATGGAAGAACCAGTATCAAAAACGACAGAAGGGTCCCTATGATCCCGAGTGCGAATGGCATTGTCCGGGCATTGAAAGTTTCCCGCTGGGCCAAGAGAGTCAAAGGAATTTTATACGCCAAAACCCCATAGGCGATCGAGAACGTCAGGAGAATGAGTGCACCGGCTTTTTCTGTTTTCATAGCGGTTTCTTTTAATCGTTATTTAAGAAATCCTAATTTTCGCATCAGGGTCCCAATCACTTTTTCTTGTTTCTCCAGGAAGTTATAGAACTCCTGCCCGGGCTTGTACAAGTTCTGCCAGCCCCTTCGGCTCCGGATTTGTTCCCATTCTTTGGTGTCATACATTTTTTTCAGCATTACCCGGTACCCTTTGGCCTTTTCCTCCGGGAGACCCGGGGCGCCGAAGAAACCCCGCCAATTTGCGAAACTAACATCATAGCCAAGTTCCATTAAGGTAGGTACATCCGGCGCTTGAGACAGACGTTTTTCCGAGGTTACCGCTATAATGCGAACCTCGCCCTGGTTCGCAAGCCCAACCGCCTCAGAAAAGCCGGTAGACAGCACCTGTGTGTCACCAGATAGCAGGCCTGCCATGGCCTTGCCGCCTGCATCGTATGGAACGTAGACGAGTTCCAGGGGATCTCCGCCGGCCGCCTCCATCGCCATTGCAGGAACAAGGTGGTCCATACTGCCTTGTACAGAACCGCCTGCTACTTTTACGCTCTTGGGATCTTTTTTAAACATGGCCACGACTTCATTCCAGGATTTAATCTTGGAGTCTTTCGGGACGACAAACGCCGCATAGTCCGCGATGACGCTGGCAACCAACGTCAGATCCCGAAAGGATTGCGGAAAGACACCGGTCAAGGAGCGGATAACGATTGGCGTCGAGTTCACCATCAGTGTGCCCTGTTGACGCTTGGCGGTGGTAATAAGGTAATTGATGGCTTTTCCTCCGCCCCCGCCGGACATGTTTTCGAAAGAAGCGTTTTTGATAATTCCTGAGTCGACGAGTGCTTTGCCCACTCCCCGGGCCGTGCCGTCCCATCCACCACCTGCACCACCCGGTATCAGAAAGTGGACTTCTTCAGGTATGGATGCAGCGCCGACTGAGGATGTCACGGGTCCTATCAGGAACACGGAAAGTAAAAGGAAACACATGAAGTTACAGTAAAATAATTTTTTCATTTTTTTCCTCCTAACTGTTTAATGGGTTTATAATTTGCACAAAAAGCCTGCCGATTCATAATCAGGTTTTAAGCGCAGTTGAAACTTCACTTCCTCCTAACCCGGACAAGCCGGAATTGACTATTGAATATTGATAATTGAATATTTGTGGATGTCGCTAGCGCATCGCAGGCGCTTGCGCCGCGTGTCGCTCCGTCATTATTATGATCGTTTTTTTATAAATGAAAGAATTCCTTAAATATTCAATCCGCTTCATATACCTCCCAGTGGCCAGGGCAGTTCAACAAAGGCCTGCAGCAGACCCGGAGGAAAGTCCCGGTGCAGGACACCCGCCATAAAGCACATCAGCGCAATGCCGCTGGCCGTCAGGATCAAGGTTTTGAGCCGGCTGCACTGGGCCCGCTCCCTGAAAAATGTCACAAGAAATACCGCCAGGGCAAGAATGAACCCGACCAGCGATGATAACACGAGCAGGGTTGCAAACCAGGCCATCGTCCCCCAGAACCCGTGCGGGGCGTCCGCGTCTTCACCGCTGGCTTCCCGGTCGGCAAAAACATTATCCGTTTCCGGAGCCCGGATCATACGGATGATCAGCGCAAGGCAGGCGACCGTTGCAACAAATGAGACAGTCATCGGAAAAATACGATCGGTTAGTATGGTGATTGCAGCGGCGTTAAAATAGCTTATCACGAAATAGACGGTGACACATATCAAAAAGATCAGTGGCGTACGTTTTCCCCCGACCGGCACATCGCCCTCGGACATGATCGATTTGGCCTGCCGTATACCAACCACAATCGAGATAACGGTTATTACGATGAGCACGATCACGATGGGGGAGAAGATGTATTCCAAACCGGTGCCCGTGCCGATACGGAACCTGTGCCTCGCGATCTGGAAGGCCTGGAACGAATAGTTCTCGGCCTGGGTGCTGAGGACAAACCCGATTAAAAAAGCGGGCCGGGACCAGTCGAACCTCCGCAGGAAGATGCCGAGCAAGCCAACCGCAAAGAGCGCCACCAGGTCACCCAGCGACTGCCGGGACTGAAATGCGGCGAACGTGATCATCATGAACAGAAAGGGTGCCATCAGTGTGAAGCGAATCGTGGTCAGCCGGGCGATGGCGGGAGAAAGTGCGATGCAGAGCCCCGCACCGACAACGTTGGCCAGGGCCAGGGACCAGACGGTGGTATAGGTGATGTCGAGGTTGTGGGTTATCAATTGTGGACCGGCATCATAACCGAGCAGAGCCATACCGCCGAGAAATATAGCCATCGATCCCGAACCGGGAATTCCGAAAATCAGGGTCGGAACCAGGCCGCCGCCTTCTTTGGCATTGTTGGAGGACTCCGGACCAATCACGCCGCGAATTTCCCCTGAGCCGAATCCTTTTTTGTCCGAAGTTGTCTGTACAGTATGCCCGTAGGCGATCCAGTCGACTACGGAACCTCCGAGACCCGGGATCACGCCGACTATCACGCCGATCAGGGAGCAGCGGATCGACAGCCAGAGATTTTCCCACCAGTCCCGTACCCCCTGCAGCCAGCCGGAACCGAGTTTTGCATCCCCGGCAATGGCCCGGTCCTGGCGAAGCAATGAGACAATTTCGGGGATCGCAAATATACCCATACCAACAACCACCAGCTGTAAACCATCGGTCAGGTAAGGGATATCGTAGGTGGCCATCCTAAGAGAACCGCCGGCATCGGCCTCGCCGATCGTGCCGACCATCAATCCCATGCAGGCCGCGGCGACACCCTTGAGCGGAATGCGCCCGGCCAGGATAGCCACCATGCTCAAGCCCAGCGTGGTGATCATCAGCATTTCCGGCAAACCGAAGGCCAGTACTATAGGCCGGGCAATCAGGATGAAGAACGTGAGGAAACTGGCGCCGAGTAGCCCGCCGAACAGCGATGATGCAAATGCCGCTGAAAGCGCGCGGGCGGCCTCACCTTTCTTGGCCAGCGGAAAACCGTCCAGTACAGTTGCCTGTGAAGCCGATGATCCGGGAATTCCCATCAGGACCGAGGAAAAGGTATCCGATGTTGGAATAACCGCAACCAACCCCACCATCAGGGACAGGCCGGAGACCGCATCCATCCCGTAGATGAACGGGAGGACCAGGGACAGACCCGCAATGCCGCCAAGGCCGGGAAATACGCCAACCGAGAGACCCAGCAACACCCCCAGGACCAGGAACATGATCTGCTGGGGCTGTAAAATCAAGGAAAACGCATCAAGGAGCGCCGGCAGCGCAGAAGTAAAAAGATCCATATAGCCTTCCCCGAAGCACAGGAACGTAAAATCCCCTCCCGAGATTCTCCGGGAGGGGTAGAGTCAGGTTATTTCAATTTAACGCCGTAGCGATCTTGCAGCCAGTTCACGACAAAGGCCTTGGCTTCTTCAGGAACGCTGGTGGCGCTATTGAGAGCACCGGCAGCCATGTCACCGGTCATCTGGGGATATTTTCCGAGACGCTTGGCCGAAATTTTAGCAAAGTCAGGCCGGGCATGGACTGCCTGGAATGACTTGGAGTAGGTCGCGATAGCATCTTTGCTGGCGCCTTGCGGCAGGAAGACCATCTTCTGGGCGGGGAAACCGGCGATAAAAAACGCCTTCCAGGCCTCCCATTTCTCACCTTTCGGCTCGCAGCCCGAAGTTGCTTTGCATACCTCCTTGAAGGTGGGGATGTCCGGGAAGGTTGGGTCACGAATGATGTTGCCGTCCGTACCCAGGGAACCCCAGGTCATCATCGGCACGGCCTTGCCTTCCTTAACCAGCGGCACGACACCCTTCAGGTAACTGGAAGAAGTCTGGTAGTCGATGTTTGCCTCACCGCGTTCAAACATCAAACGGCCGTCACCGCGGCCCTTGATTCCGAAAACCGGCTCAACTTTCAGGCCAAGCATCTCCCAGGCCAGAAGCGGAACAAGATCAAGACGGGTCGCACCCTGGGAACCATAGATAAAATTGATGCCTCTCAGTCCTTCGGCACTGCCGTCAAACTTCTTGGCCAGATCCGGCGGCAGATAGGCTACTCCGCCGGTACCGGATGCGAGGACCACGTTCCAGTCCTTGTATTCATACCTGACGCGCGGATCACCGAGAAGGTATGGGAACTGGGTCGATCCCGATGAGCCGAAAATGACGGTCCCATCCTTGTATTTCTGCTTCTGGAACCAGTTTGCACCTTTGGTCGAACCGGCTCCCGGCATGAACTTGACCACCACGGTCGGCTGGCCCGGCAGGGCCTCGCTGAGAAGCGGTGCGTAGAAGTGTGCCCACTTCGCCGAACCACCGGATTCAGAGAACGGGATGACCCATTCGACGGTCTCGCCTTTCAGATCAATTCCAGGTCCCGCCGCAAACGCCTGAGTAGATAAGGCAATCGCTACAATGGCCGCACATCCAAATACTAACCAACGGGTAAACTTTGTGATACGCATAGGCACCTTCCTAACTGTTTAATGGGTTTATAATTTGCACAAAAAGCCTGCCGATTCATAATCAGATTCTAAGTGCAGCTAAAACTTCACTTCCTTCCAACCCGGGCAAGCCGGTTGCAGCGAAGCGTAGATCCCGTTTTATCGGGGAATTGACTATTGAATATTTGTGGATGTCGCTCGCGCAACGCAGGCGCTTGCGCTGCGTATGCGCCGCGTGTCGCTCCGTCATTATTGTGATCGTTTTTTTATAAATGAAAGAATTCCTTAAATATTCAATATTCAATCGAAAATATTCAATTATTTGAAGATGGTGAAGGCACTAACTAACCACCTCCGGTTCAGCAGGCATCATATAAGCGATATCATCCAGTGGATGTCTATATAGCCTGGAATTAAGCCGTTTCTGGTCCATGATGTGTCCGATAATGCCGATACTTCGGCCGAGAACAAACAGGCCGTTTAACCCACCTAAAGAGATAAACGCCTGTATCTCCTCCTGGTTTTGGTCGATGCTTCTGAGCATGTCACAGCAGAGAACCCCAATACAGCCGTCAACGTTCAAGATCAAATTATTCCGCTTGGCGGTTAGGATTTTCTCTACCTCCAATGCGTAGTCAAGGTAAGTCTTTTGCCGAAAATGGATGTTCGCATAGTTTTTTAACAATTCAACCCTTTTGTCCGGGTTGGTGACAGATTTGACCCGATGTCCGATCCCCTGGATGTTAACCCCCTTACTTTTCATATCATCAACCATGAATTGATGGGGATGTCCAGCATCACTGTAAAACGAAAACTGCTCTGCGGCCGAATTTATTGCTCCCCCGAAGCGGGGTCCGATGGTCAGCAAACCGCTGACCAGCGATGATATCAAATCCTTTCCGGCGCGTGCGGCAACTATGGCATTGTGAGCCCCGGAAACTGCCGGTCCGTGATCGGCCGTCAACAGCACGACCATTTCAATAAAATTCGTCGCCCACGCGGGCAGCTTTTTCTTCAGCCAGAGCAGCCCGATCACACCGCCGAGGCCGTAATTTTCTTCGAACACGTTGCTGATGGGAACCCCGCAATACTGCAACTCTTCACCACGTTCATCGGAAATAGTACTGATAAATTGGTTGGGCCGCCGTATGGATCCCCGTTTAAGCGCAATATCAAAGTCAAGCGGTACCGGGGGGGGCTCCATATCAGGTTTCGGTTTAAGACGGCCCTCTTGAATCAACCGATCATATGTTTCTTTGATTTTTTGATCAAAAGTATCGAATGACTCGGAGACAATCGCACCCGCATTTTTAAGCGCCCGGTTTTTTTCATCGGCAGCCTCACAAGCAGCATCCGCTCTTGCGCCGGCATGGCCGAATTGAACCTCTGCCGGGAACACACTGGAACAGGTCCCGATGCACCAGGCGACCAGCGGTTTATTTATTCTTCCATCCGTTAATGCGTCGATCACTTCATATTCATCGGTGCCGCCGAGTTCGCCCAGAAGTACCATCATTTTAATTTCCGGGTTGGACTCGTATCTTAAAAGATGCTGAATAAACGTCGAGCCCGGATAACGATCGCCGCCGATCGCCACACCTTCATAAACACCGTCGGTGTTGTTGGCGATAATATTATTTAATTCGTTTGACAGACCGCCGGATTTTGAAACGTAGGCGACACTGCCCGGCCGGTGAAGACGGGAAGCAATGACATTGTCCAGCATGCCGGCGGTGTTGCCGACCCTGAATCCCCCCGCAACAATACCGCCGACAGTGGCGGGCCCGATAATCCACTTGTTTTTCTCGGCGGCAATTTTTATCAACTCCCTGGTTCTATGTTCCGGCACACCTTCGGCAATAATGGCAACAGTGCGAATCGTGGTGCTCTCAAGGGCTTCCTTCGAGGTTGGAAACGCAGACCTGAAAGATGAGAAATTAATCATAACATCCGCATCCGGATGTTTCGCCATGGCCTCTTTAATCGTAAGATACATCGGCACGAATATTTCCCGGGTGCCCCAGAAACATGTATGTATCCCGCTGCGGGTGGGGTTTACGATGCACGCCACGGAAGGTTTTTCGCGCCGGCAGATATAATCAAAGTCCAGCATATTCAGAATCGCACGCTGCTGAAAGCCGAAGACAATGGCGGTTGTACTTTTATCGTACAAAATATAATCTGATTTTTGAAGCCCCATACCGATTCGCCTCTTTTAATTTAACGCCATATTTACAATTTTTGTCATATGGGTTTCATGTCCGTATACTTCTATGGGAATATCCAGTTCCTGTCCCAATGATTTCATTTTCCGTAAACCTTCCTGATAATTCGGTCCGCCGCGGCGTACAAAAATTTTAACATTTGTTTCATGAAGTTTATGTTTATACTCCGTCAGTGCCAGGGAGATTCCCTCAAAGGTTCTGGCAACATCCGTAAAATTTGCGATTCCTCCTCCGATGAGCAAACATTTCGGTCTGCCCTGGGCATCTTTTGTACGGGTCATCAGGTCCAGAATCGTTTTGGCATATTCATAGGTCTCATCTGTACTCGGATTGCCACTATACTCACCGTAATTTGCCAGTTCCGACTGGCAACCCAGGTCAACAATTGTGTCCGTGTAGATAACGCTGGCTCCCCCCCCGGCGATCATGGCCCAAATACGGCCATTGGGGTTGAAAATCGTCAGCTTTAAAGAAGCGCCGCTTTTCGCGTCCAGCTTTTTGATATATTCTTCTTCTTTTGACAGCTTGCGGCCAAATGGCGCTGGAAAGGAAAGCTCACACCATTTTTGAGCGCATTCGAATCGGGCGGTATCATCCAGGCGGGCAACAAGGTCAAGCGGTACGATTGTTTCCTCGGCGATGACAAAAGGGTTGATTTCGAGATACGTAAATCCCAGGGAGCGGTAAAACCGATATAATCCCCGAATGAAATCAGCCAGCATTTCCTGCTCTTTTGCACCGATATCCAGGGGAACTAAAGAGTCGATATCTACTTTTACGATATCTTCAAGGACACCGACTTCGATTGTCGCAACAGTATCCCAAACGGATTCAATATCAATACCGCCCCGGCTCGAGAAATAGATGGTTTCGCCTCTTCGATTGCTTTTTATGGCGACATAAAATTGGTCGGCATGCGGGATAAAGGGTTCGATGATAAAATGAGTCAGTTTGTCAGTTACCTGCTGAATGGTGATTTCCGTGTTCATTCTTTGCCGAACCCAGTTTTTGACCTCATTAAAATCCAGATTGATTCTAACAAGCTCATGCATACCCCGGCTACCGAAAAGCTGATCGGGTTTTACCACCAATTTTTCATCCGCCAGCCATTCGTGTTTTACCGGCAAAGAATCGAGATCGGTTTCAGGTTCCACTATCGCAACCCTTCCGGCATAACCGAAATCGGTGCTGATATATTCCTGCCAATATGCTGCGAGCATTTTCTTGCCGTCATATTCTCTTATCGCTCTTTGTGCCATCTGTTTTTGCTCCGGAAATACCGCTTAGATGAATAATATCTCTTTTCTATCCGCCCGCTAAACCGCAGGCCGGTGGAATGGAATTTCTGATTTATCCGACAGGCTACAGGAACATACTCGTTCTGGCTGTTCAAGCAACAATATCCTACAGTATCAATAAACATGCCACAACATCACATGAATATTAATATTGTAAATTTAAATAGTTACAATAATACCCTATCGGAATCCCTGACTAAAGCAATCGATCTGTTTGACAAACTGTAAAATTAATGAGACATATTGTTTCTAAATGATACATATTTTTTCAGGGGGCAACCATGCATGATAAAAAATATGAGATTGGCGTGGTGATTTCCACCGTTTCACTGGTTCAGCAATTGAAAAAAATCGTCAACGAGCAGGGACGGAATATTCATACGTCCTATAAAGGCCTGGATGAAGCCATTGATGATGGCAAAAAAATGGAAGCAGACGGCGTGGAAGTTATCATCAGCCGTCGGGGAACCGCCCACATGCTTCGCGAAAACCTGTCTATACCCGTTTTATCCCTTCCACAGGCATCCATTGATATCGTTAAAAGCCTTAAAAAGGCTTCCAAGCTTGGAAATAAAATTGTCCTGACATCCTTTAGAAACAAAATAGCCGGTCTTGAAATTCTGGAAGAACTTCTTGCTATCGAAATTTTTCAAAGTCTATATGAAGACATCGCATCCATGGAAAACGCGATCCTGTTCGCCAGGTCTCAAGGCAGTGAAGTTGCTGTAGGCGGCGGCTTAACCGTGCGAGTGGCGGAAAAGTTTGGTCTCAAGAGTGTTGAATTCGAGACCCACGAACAGAATCTTTACGAAACATTCGAAAATGCCATATCAGTTGCACTGGCCAATCGAGAAGAGCAAAAAAAAGCCTATCACTACCGGTGTATCATCGACGCGACCACGGAAGGGCTTATCGCGGTGGATAACGACGGCCGTATCAATGCCATCAATAAAGCCGCAAGGAAGTTTTTAGGAATAAAATCCCATGAAATCATCAGTCAGCCAATTTCCCGGCATATCAACAGCAAGCCGGTTTTGCAGGTTCTAAATTCTAAAGGGCCGGTCTGGAACAAGATCGAAAAAATCAACGGCGAGCCGTTTGTGTTCAATTACCTGCCGGTGGAGATGAATAAAGAGATTATCGGTGGCGTTTCGACCATCAAGGATATCACCAATGTGATGAAGGCGGAAAATGCTGTCAGGCGCTCCCTTTCCAAGGGGCTGACGGCAAAATATTGTATTGAGGATTTAATTCATGAAAGCGCCGTGATGCGAGATATCGTCAACCGTTCCAGACAGTTCGCCAAAACAGACTCGATCATTCTGATAATGGGCGCTACGGGCACCGGAAAAGAAATTCTGGCCCAAAGCATTCATAATCTTAGCAGAAGAGCCCGAAATCCGTTTGTTTCTGTTCACTGCGGCGCTTTACCGGAACAATTACTGGAAAGCGAACTTTTTGGATACGAAGAGGGCGCATTTACAGGCTCAAAAAAAGGAGGCAACCCGGGACTGTTTGAGATCGCTCATAAAGGTACCATTTTCCTTGACGAAATCGATACCACCCCGACCAGAGTACAAACACGACTGTTAAGAGTCCTGCAGGAACAAGAGGTTATGCGGCTCGGGGCAGATCGGAAGATTCCCATCGATGTTCGGATCGTTGCTGCGGCCAGTAAAGATCTGGGTCTTTTAGTACATGAAAAACGATTCCGGGAAGACCTTTTTTTCAGGCTGAATGTGCTCCGCATCTTTCTTCCGCCATTGAAAAACAGAATGGAAGATATTCCGGGTTTGCTTGATCATTTTATCCACAAACTTTCCAATAAGCATGGCCTCGATCCGATTGCTCTGTCCCATCCATATATTCAAAAGTTAATGGAATATTCCTGGCCCGGAAATGTTCGTCAGCTTCGAAATTTCGTTGAAAGGCTGGTGCTCAACTGTAATTTGCGTTGCAGCACCGATACGCTGGATGAGTTATATGAGGAATTGATTCAATACCCGCCCCAAAACCAAAATGTTTTACCAGCATTGAACGTGGAGCCATTAAAAGGACAAATCAAGGCAAAGATTGCCGATCAAGAGTTGATGATTATTAAAAAAGCGCTTTTTAATGCAAAATTTTCCAAAACAAAAGCTGCTAGAGATCTGGGAATCAGCCGAGCAACCCTCTATCGAAAATTGAAAAATGGCGCCATCGAAGAATAATGTGGAATGCTGCCACCGTTTTTTTCGCACTTTCGGATCCAAACGAAAATGGCCCCTTCGAGAAGGGGCCATTTGGTCAGAAACTCCGGCGGATTAAACTCTGAATTTCCCCACCAGCTCATTAAGCTGGCCGGCCATCTTTGATATAGCTTCAGCGCTTAGATCTACTTGAGAACCGCTGTTCGACATCTCACCGACGGAGAGATTGACATCTGAAATTTGAGTTGCGATTTCACCGGAGACTGAAGAACTATCCGAAACGTTTTTATTCACCTCGGCAATTCCTCCGGAGGCTTGCATCACATTTTCGGCAATCTCTTTGGTGGTCACCGATTGCTCTTCAACAGCTGTGGCAATGGTAGACACGATTTCATTCACCTCATTAGCCACTTTTGAGATACCTTCTATTTCACTCACAGTGCCATCTGTGGAGGCTTGTATACTCCCAACCTGCGTGGTGATTTCACCGGTTGCTTCAGCGGTTTGTTTTGCGAGTTCTTTAATCTCATTCGCTACAACCGCAAAACCTTTCCCGGCATCCCCGGCTCTTGCCGCCTCGATGGTAGCGTTTAATGCCAGAAGGTTGACTTGCTCGGAAATATCCGTAATGGTTTCAACCACCTTACCGATTTCCTTTGCCGCTTGTCCTAACTCGCCGACCTGGGTTGAGGCATTCGATGCCTGGTTCACGGCCTGGCTGGTGATGCTGCGCGCCTTTTCCGTATTCTGAGCGATTTCATTAATAGTGGCAGTCATCTCTTCGGTTGCTGATGCCACCATATTCACATTGGTGGATGCCTCTTCCATAGCCGCAGCCACGGAATTCATGCTGGATCGCATTTCCTCGGAAGCAGATGCAACCGTGTTGGCCTTTATCGATGTTCCCTCGGCTCCGGAACTCATCTGCTGGGAAATCTCTGTGAGTTCACCGGCAGACTGGTTCAACTGGCCCGCGTTATCCGCGACATCTTTAATAATCGTCTGGAGCTTCTGAACAAACTGATTAAAATACTGCGACAAATGCCCCATCTCGTCTTTTGTCGTCACATTCAGACGACTGGTGAGATCTCCATCACCTTCAGAAATATCTTTTATCATATCTACTGCCGCACGGATGGGACGCACAATGCCACTGGCCACAAACCAGAGCAGGATCAGAGCAAGAATCGCACAGGTAACGCTTATGGCGATCATCTTCATTATACTCGAATTTGCATTTGAGACCATCCGGTCGGCAATTTTCGTGATTTCGTTTCTGGGGATCTCAATATTCACCGACCAGGGGGTAGTGGTATGGCCTACTGCCATCGGTACAAAGATTTTAAGATGATTGTCATCCATTTTATTACTGATTTTTCCGGATTGAATAATGCCCAGACCTGCCTTAAAATCCTCACTGACCTCTTTCAGATTCTTACCGGCCAGTTCCGGTTTGCCGGTTGCCGCTACAATCGTTCCGTTGTTGCTTAAAATCTGAATCCGTGCCGTACCGGCATATATATCTTTGGTATCGTTTACCAGCTCTTGAAAAAAATCGAGACGCAGATCGATACCTGCGATTCCATAAAATTTATCTCCAGCTGTGATCGGAACCACCAGGGAGGTCAGAAGCGTCGGCTTGCCTTGAACAGGGTATAGATACGGATCGATAATCGCCTCGATTAATGTTTTCTTGGGAATCTGGTAATAGTCCCCTGCCCCTTCCAGATCATAGTCCATGAGGGCCTCTACAACGATCTCTCCCTTTTCGTTCCGATTCCAGTACGGGATGAAGCGGCCGCTTTTATCGTGTCCTTCTTTGTTTGAGTATCCACGATCCATACCATCAAAAGCATTGGGCTCCCAGCAGGTATAGGTACCGACAAAACTCGGGTTGCGATCCAGTATGATCCCTAAGATACTGTTGACTTCGTCTCGCCCCAACTCGATCGGGTTATCTTCATCGACAATACCGGATAAAGTTTGAGCCAGCGTCCGTGCGGCATCTAAGGCCACCTCCACTTTCGATTTTATATTCCCTGAAATTTTATCGGCCACGGCTTCCGCATATACCTGAGCCTGTTCTATTGAGTTTACCTTTGCAGCTTCCGCCTCTTTTTTCACGGTCACCGCTGAGTACCCGATAATCACTGTAGCGGTTACGATCAGGCAGACACCGGCCCAGGCGGAGATTTTTATTCTTATGCTCTTCAAATCCATAACAGTCTCCCCGTTCCCCCCTATTCATCATCCAGCTTTGAGTGCATCACTCCACAAACTATTGAGACCCTTGCGATCCCTTTTACCTAATATTTTCCAGAGAATTCTGTTCTTTTCAAAATGCGTAGGATCATCAAGATGGTACTGCGCGATTTCTTCGGCACTCAATTTGGTCTTGATGGTTTCGGTAACCGGGGCACAGGCCAGACCGCGAACCACATAGGTCTGATATTTGTCTGTTAAAACGAAATTGAGCCATTCTTCAGCGATTTTCCTTAATTTTGGTTTCGATTCCAGGGTATTGCTGATCATGAAGTTATCGACCCAGCCGGTGGTGCCTTCTTTGGGCTCGGAAATTTTCCACTCTTCTCCCATCTCTTTCAGTGCCGGTATAGAAAACCCCCAGACCACTGCCAAAGACAATCCTTTCAGTTTATCCGCCGAATCAACACCTTCCCACATGGGCGCTGAACTGGAAGCCAGTTGCGCAAGCTTTTCCTGCATCTCCGGTGTGTTGACTTTCTTGAAATTATTGATGTCTTTGGGCGGAATCCCCATGGCCAGAGCCGTGTTGCTGACGTTATGAACATAGGCATCTTTTCCAAGAGTGTATTTTTTCGTATACTTCGGATCCCACAGGATATTCCAGGACTTCGGCGCTTCTTTGACCAGACCGGTATTGTAGGCCAACCCGTAAGGCCCTCGAATATGAGGCACCGCGTAAACGACATCTCCTTCGGTACAATAATCGGCTTTTTGGAGCGGTTCGATCACGTTTTTATAGTTTGGTATATTTTCCAGTCGAAGCGGCAGGACGAGTTTCAAACTGATGAGTTTCCATCGTTTGTCCATGGGAACCGGATGGGACGGGGATATGATATCGACCTCACCTGCGCGCAATGCCGGAAAGAAGTCGTCATTTCCGTTGACAAATTTCACTTCAAATTTTAGGTCCACGCCATATTTCTCTTTTACAAGCGCTTGAAAATCGGTACGCAGTTTTTCAGGAGCGTATCCTTCCCAAACCAGCATTTTCAACGTCGCCTGCTCTGCAGCAGAAATATTAACAACGGATAACGTAACCGCTAAAACCGTGAACAACGCCAATGTAATCGACAACCTCTTTCTGAGCATGGTAAATTCTCCTTATTCCTTTCATTGATATTGATGATCAGGATAAAGCAACGATTGTCGATGGAAACAATAATGTCGCCGTATCACACGATCATGAAAACAGTTCAAATTACCGGTCTTGGCATCCGAGGCAGAAGGTCACGTTGGTCAAAAAATGTCACTTATTGCGGCTCCAGACTATGGGGTACTTTCAGCCGGTACTCATTATCTAAATCGGTCGAAATGTTATTCTCTTTAATAAAAATTGTGTCACTGCAGATTACGGCCGGGTGTTGACGGGCGGGTTGGAAAAACCGGGTTGACAACGGTTTTTTTGCGATAGTGCCGGGAATGGATCCGGTGTGGCCTGTGTCATGAAAGGGGGAAGGCAGGAATGATCATCGTGTCTGTCCGGAAACAACCAACTTCCGGCTGGAGCTTTTCCGCCGGAGGCGGATCAGCGACCAGCAGCCATTCTCGGTGAAAAAGAAATACATGTTGATTGCACCGGATAACCGGCTCCATGTGGAGGTTCACCGAGAATTGTTGGGCAATCAACCAAGAACTTGTTTTTAATACCTTTTGCCGTTAGCTGATGGCTGATCGCTGATGTCTGATAATGCGAGTCCGAAAACGTTAACTTATGGATGCGCAATCGATATTCTGTATGATATCAAATTAGAGGCCGTTCAACGGTTTCGGCCCGATTCAAGATCTCCTTCATCAATTATTCTTCTTTCTTTTTTGTGAGCGGATCAACCATAGGGGGAAGGGGTTCGGCCTTAAAGTCCTCTATAAACTGAACCAGATACGCCAGTCCTTTTTCCAGAAACAGCGCCCCCTTCTCCTCAGAGGCCAACGCTGGATAACCGACCGTGCCTGTTTTTGAATAGTCCGAAAAATTGCGATAGGTGGTTATTTTACCCAGATACTTGCTCTGGAGGGACGGCTCCGGTATCTCTTCCACGGCTTCGGGCAGATTCACAAGATCCGGATACAGTGACATCACCACAGAGGTATTAATCTCTCCGCCATGGCCGACGGATAGTTTTTTTGACTCGACTTTGCCGGATTCATTTGCAAATTGAAACATAAATCGCCAGAAATCGACCTGTGCAGATAAAATCCCTTTGGGCATTAAATCCCGAGCCACCCGATCGATGGGATAGGCGTTGTAGACATGGGTGTTTAAAAAGAATATCCGCTCGAAACCGTTTGCAACCAGACTGAAACAGATGTCCCGGACATATCGATAGAGAGTATCGGTACTGACTGTCAGGGTTCCCGGATACCCCATCAAGGAGAGTGAGTCGCCAACCGGTATGGTCGGGGCGACAATGGTCCGGGTGGCTTCTCCCAACCGTTTCGCCGCCGCAGCTGCCGTCAAATGATCGGTACCCACCGGGCAGTGCTGTCCGCATACTTCGGTGGCACCCACCGGGAGAATCACCGTGGTATCTTTTTCAATGGCTTTCTTTAATTCTTTGCTTGTCATCTCTCCATGAACGACTTTTCCCATTTTATTCTCCTCCCGACGCTGTCTTTTTGCGTCAAATCATCATTTACACCAGTCAAGTGCCACCAGAGCAGCGGCTTTTGCCGTCAGAACCACCGAATCAAGCTCCACATATTCATCGATTCCGTGGATCCCCGCACCCTGGGGTCCGAATGCACATGCGGCAATACCGAACTCGCTGCAAAACCGGGTATCCAGACCGGCCGGTTTCCCCACAACAGGCGGGGCATGTCCAAGAACGGAACTGCCGACTTCGATCATCATTTCAATAAAAGGATCTGCCGGGTCCTGGATCCACGGATTTGCGTGCCAGCCGAACCATTCGATCTCGGGGGGATGCTCCTTAAACCAGTCGTCTTTTGCCGCCACCCTATCGATGCGATCCTGGATTTCCTTCTTAACGCTCTCTTCCGTCTCTCCGGGCACAAAGGAGATGCGGCATTCCATGCTGGCCCAGCCGGCAACACTGGACGGCCAGTCACCGGCATGAAAGGTGCCGATATTTAAATTGCACGATCGGCCCGAATCTTTTTGGGCCCATTCGAAAATGAGCCGGTTTCCACGCTCTTCATCCAGTTGAACCATATCCTGGTAAAAGGGGAGTAATTTTCCAACGGCATTTACCCCGAGGTGGGATCGGCCCGCATGGATCGATCTGCCCTGAACATTAACACGGAAATAAAGGATCCCCGGATGGGCCACTGCGACCTTTAAAAAAGGTTCGGTGTTGAGCATTGCATCCGCCCGGTACCCCTTGAGCAGACAGGCAAGGGTTCCGCCGCCCCCACCCGCCTCTTCTTCAATGACCGAAAGGATGCTGACGGCCCCCTTTGGAACCGCATCGGCATCGATCAGGGCTTTGGCAGCAAATATGTTGGCGATCAATCCGGCTTTCATATCCACGGTTCCCCGGCCGTACATTTTACCGTCTGAGATCTCAGCCCCCCATGGGTCATGCGTCCACTGGGCGATCGGCTCAGGGGAAACCACATCGATATGTCCGTTTAGAATAAGGGATTTCGCATCCGGGCTGCCGGAAAGCTTTCCGATAACATTGGGCCGGCCTTCATAGCCCCAGTCGGTGTTTATGTAGCTCGGGTGCTTCAACAGCTCGGTTTTATCCGCCTCAAATGTATCGACTTCCATCCCTATTGACTTCAACTTTTCAGCCACCCAGGCCTGGGCGGCTCCCTCGGATCCCACGATGCTGGGAATCTTGACCAATCCGGCCAGATCATTAAACATCTCATCAGAATTTCGGTCGATCGCTTCCAGCACATTTTTTTTTATCGGTTCCATGACGTCTACTCCATTTTTTATTTTATCATATTTGGAAGAAACATAACCAACTGCGGAAAATAGGTAACCAAAAGAAGGGTGATGACCAACGGCAAATAAAAAGGAAATATGGCCCGAATAACCTCCTCGACTTTGATTTCAGCAACCTCGCTCACCGTAAACAGAACCATGCCCACCGGGGGGGTGATGATTCCGATCATCAGGTTGATGATGAGGAAAACACCCAGGTGGATCGGATCCACACCGATGGTTTGTGCCACCTGAAGCAGCATGGGGGCGACAATGACCACGCCGGCCGTGGCACTCATGAAAAAACCCTGTATCAGGAGAAAAATATTGATCATCATCAAGATGACATACTTGTTTGAACTGATGGTAAACAGGAGTTCGGCAAAATGTTCGGGGAGTTTCGCAAGTGCGATGAGCCACGCAAAGACACTGCCGCCTGCGATTAAAAAAAGGACGGTGGCGGTGGAAAGAAACGTCTTTTGTAAGGCCGTGATCATTCCGGAAACCGTCAATTCACGGTAGTAGATGCCCAGTATGACCGTATACACCACGGCCACACCGCCGGCTTCCGTGGGTGTAAAGATACCCAGGAGTATCCCGCCCACGATGATTCCCGGGGCCAGCAATGGGAGGAAGGAGACTTTAATTCCCTTAAGTATCTCTTTAATGGATGATCTTGCCGTAACCGGGCATTTCTCCTTACCCGATTTTGCCCGGTAATAGATAACGATCATCAGCGACACACCCATTACGATGCCGGGGATGAGCCCGCCGGCAAAAAGTTTTGAAATGGAAACACTGGCGATGACACCGTAGATGACCATGGAGATGCTGGGGGGGATGATGGGGCCGATAATTGATGAAGAGGCGGTAATGGCGGCACTGAACTCTCTCCGGTACCCCGCCTTGTTCATGGCCTCCATTTCGATGGCCCCCAAACCGCCTGCGTCGGCAATGGCCGATCCAGACATGCCGGCAAAAATCATGCTGGCAAGCACGTTTACATGCCCGAGCCCTCCGGTAATATGTCCCACCAGAGCTTGTGCCAATACAAAGATCCGCTGGGTGATCCCGAATTCGTTCATGAGGGTACCGGCCAGAAGAAAGAGCGGAATGGCCAACAGGGGAAAACTATCCAGGCCGCCGCTTAACCGCTGGGGGATGATGATAAAATCGATCTGCCCCACCAGAAGGATATAAAACAGGGAGGACAGCACCATGGCAAAGGCAATGGGACAGCCCACAACCATCAGTAAAATAAAGACCAGGACAAAGATAAACAGTTCCATCGCCGGACTCCAATAAAAAGGCGTAAAGACACAGCTAGTGTCGGGGTTTTGAAATAACTTCTCCTGATATTCTGTGGAGGCTGTATACAAACAGTGCCATAAAATTCACCAGCAGCGGGAGGGAGAAAAAATACCCCCTGGGGATCTCCGTAAGCACCATTTCAGACATCATCTGGAGGGAATTGAGCCGGTAGCCGGAAATAATGATCAGCAGGGCCAGCAGCGCGATGAGGATATCGAGAATAAGTGTGACCGCATAGGATATCTTTTCATTGAAATAATTTGAGAAAAATTCTACCGTCACAAGCCCGCGGCGTTTATGGAGCACCGCAGCCCCCATAAAGCCGAGCCACACCAGAAGCCCCTTTGCAATATCTTCAGGCCAAAGAAGCGGGTCGCTCAGTACATAGCGGTAAAAAACCTGAACCGGTATGATACAGGCAATCGCTGTCAGTGCTGCAACGCCCAAAACCATCTGAATTTTCTCAATCCAGTCGACCAGTGCATCGAATTGCTTCATAGGAAAAAACCCCAATTATCTTCGATCATGGTTCACGAGACGGGTTTAAAACAAAGGGCAGGAAAAAAGCTCGCCTCCTCCCTGCCCTTTTTGTACGGTCTATTTCAATGTCCGGATTTTTTCATAGAGTCCCGGAGTCCAGAATTTTTCTTTCTCACATGCTGCAGCCAGACCCGGTATGGTATCTTCCCAGCTTTTGGTATCGACATAGATAATGGCGGTACCCTCGGCCATCATTTTCTTTTTATCCTTTTCAAACTGATCAACGACCCGTTTGGAAAAGAAATCACCCGCCTCTTTTCCCGCGTCGACAAGGGCCTTCTGCAGGTCCGGTGAAAGGCTTTGAAAGCGTTTTTCGTTTATGGCAATCATTTGAAAGTCGTAGTTGAAGTTGAGCATGGTCATAAAAGGGGCGGCCTCATAGAATTTTTTGTTGTAGATATTTTCGGCACAGCTCTCCCCCATATCCACCAGGCCCTGTTTCAGGGCAAGATAATACTCTCCCCAAGAAACCGGTGTGGGAGCAGCCCCCCATGCAGGGACATATTTTTTATACATGGGCAGATTGGCGATTCTGAATTTCAGCCCCTTCATATCCTCCACTGTAAAGATCGGTTTTTTTGCAAAGATAACCCGGGGAAGACGCCACCAGTTGTAAGCGATAACCCGCATTTTCCATTTGCTCTGGAGTTCATCCCGGTAGGGTTTGGCCACGTCGGATTCCATGAACTGTGCCAGGTGATTGTGATCCCGAAAAACAAAGGGGAGTTGAAGAACGGCAAAATCCTTTACCAGACGTCCCACCCATGCAAAAGAGCTGCAATAGATATCCTGGACACCGAGGGTTACGTTTTCAAGCTGCGCAGGCCCCTTACCAAGCTGGCCGGACGGGTAGAAGTTGACCTTCATTTTTCCGTTTGTCTTTTTTTCAACCAGTTTCGTAAAGTATTCCATGGCAATGGACACATCTGCGGTGGGCGGGCTGATGCCGCCGGCTTTCAGAATGATGGGCTTGTCTGCGGCCATTCCGCTGATTGCCGTACCGATCATCAAAACAAAAAACAGAATAACTGCAATCCCAAATCCTTTTTTTCTTGAAATCATCTTTAGCCTCCCTTGTTAATAATAATTTAACTCAAATCCCCTTCCCTGTCGGCCGATGCCTGCAGGAGAAGATATCCAACGGCTCAGGAGCACCCTCTTAATTCCCGGGTCCTGAGGTGATCGATTTCAAAAGTGTGCGGATCTATTTCCACACCATAGACTTCTCTGGCACGCCGGGCGGTGATAAGACCCTGCTTGACATCCCACCGGACTTTCTCGGGATCTCTCCTGTGCGCGTTTCCCCAGCCACCGCCCCCCGCTGTTTGGAGGATGACCTTTTCCCCGGGATGGGCCTCAAAGGTGCTTTTGGACGGCAGGGGATCCGTTGTCCCATCAGGGGACTCAATAAACAGTTTCGCGCAACGGCCGCTGCCGCCGCCTTTGAGGCCGTATGGGCCTTTCAGGGTTCGATCCGTTGAGGCCCGGACCGACATACTGGTCTCCAGCACCCGGACTTCACGCGTCATACCGAATCCACCCCTGAACTCACCGGCCCCCTCACTGTCCGGTACCAGACCGTAGCGTTCGACCTGCAGCGGATAGGTCATTTCAATGACTTCTATGGGTGCATTGCGTGAATTGCTCATATGGGTGTGAACACCGCTGATTCCGTCCTGATCACAGGCTGCGCCGTAGCCGCCGCCGTAGGTTTCGACATAAGAGAAGTATCGTTTTGTCCGGGGGTTCATGCCGCCGAACCCGCAGGGTGTCATGGCGCCGGTGCAGGCCGCACAGACTTTCTCCGGAATCGCTTCATAAAATGCTCCCATCAGGACATCCACAATCCGTTGGGACGTGATGGTATTGGCCAGTCCCATGGCAGACGGGAATTTGGCATTTACCACACTCTGTTCAGGGGCAATCATTTCAACAGGACGGTAGGTCCCTTCGTTTGAGGGAATGGTGGGATCCGTCAGGGCCTTGATGACATAATAGACACACGCCAATGTGATACCGTATACTGAATTCACAGAGCCTTTTACAGCAGGGCTTGACCCGGTAAAATCCACCAGGACCTTTTCGCCCTTTACGGTAACCGTGCATCGAATCGGTATGGGGGTCTCCGACTGGCCGTCTCCTTCGATAATATCCTCGCAACGATACGTCCCGTCAGGTATCTTTTCGATTTCCCGGGTCATTCTTTTTTCACAGTATTCGATAAGGTTCGAGATTGACAGTTTTACCGATTCTCCACCGTGCTGCCGGCAGACTTCGAGAAATCTCCGTTCACCGATGGTGTTTGCCGCCAGCTGCGCCATAAGATCGCCTCTGAACTCATATACGGTCCGGAGGTTTCTTTCTAAAATACTTAAAATTTCTTGATCGATCACACCGCTTTTCTTTATTCTGACCGGCGGAACGGCAATACCTTCATGAAACGTTTCCGTTGCGTTCGGTGGAAGGCTCCCCGCCACCGTACCGCCGACATCGATGTGATGTGCCGTATTGCCGACGATGGCCACACATTGGTCTTTAAAAAAGACAGGAGAAAAAATCATGATATCCGGTTTGTGGGCGGCACCCAGATACGGATCGTTCATCATGACCGCATCCCCGGGTTTCAGGGTATCGACGGGCAATTCCTTCAACGCCCCCTTGACCGCACACGCCATGGCCCCCAGATGAAGGGGTATATGTTCCGCCTGGGCAATGATTTCGCCCTCGGGACTGTAGAGGGCACAGGAGCAGTCCTGCCGGTCTTTTATGTTTGTCGAATAGGCACTTCGGATAAGGACTGCACCCATCTCCTCTGTAATCGATTGGTATGCATTCCTCATCACTTCCAATTTTATCGGGTCGACGTGCTGCATTCAGAGTCTCCTGCTATTCGCTGATTTCGATGCAGATATTGCCGTATCCATCAATAGAGGCTGTGTCGTCAGGAAAAATCAGCGTTGTGGATCCGGTCTCTTCTATCACCGCCGGACCCGAAATGACCGCACCCACGGTCAGTGCATCCCGGTTAAATATCTTTGCATCCAGCCAGGTCCCGTCAAAGTATACGCTGCGGGTACCGGTCATGGCGGCTTCGGGTCCGCCAACGGTCTCTTTGTTCTTTTTAAGCTCCAGGGGCGGCGTTTTTCCGACACTGGTCAATCGCAGATTCACCACTTCAACGGAATCGTCGTCTCGTGAGAATCCGTATGCCTGGCGGTGAGAAACGTGGAATCGTTCTTTTGTTTGAGAAAATGATTTCTCGTCAAATTTTCCTGGATTCACAAGAACCGTCAGCTCATAGGATTGGCCCAGGTATCTGATATCGGCGTTTCTCTGGAGAATCGTCGATTTTGAAGAAAACCCTTCGGTTTCCATACGCGCCCGGGCGTCGGTTTCCATTTCTGAAAAAAGCGTATTGATGACCGCGTAGTCCAAGGATGCTTCACTGCTGACACAGGTCCTTACATAGTTGTATTTCATATCACCGGTCAACAGACCGAGGGTGGAAAAATTGCCAGGAGCAACCGGGATCACAACCCGTTTCATCTTAAGACTCCTGGCGATAGCGCCGGCATGGAGCGGGCCTGCACCGCCAAACGCAAAAAGCGTAAAGTCCCGGGGGTCGTAGCCCTTTTCAACGGACACCACCCGGATCCCCCTGACCATGCCGGCATTTACTACGGTTAGAATGCCTTCACACGCTTCTTCAGAAGGCAGGCCCAGGGGAGATGCAATTTTTTCCAGAACCACTTTCTGAGCTGACCCCGGGTCCATCCGGATCCCGTAGCCTTTAAAAGCATCGGGGTTTAACCGCTGTAGCAGCAGATTGGCATCGGTCACGGTCGGTTTAACACCCCCTTTTCGGTAGCATATGGGTCCCGGGTCGGCTCCGGCACTCTGGGGGCCGACCTGGAGCATGCCGCCGGAATCGATCCAGCCGATACTCCCGCCGCCGGCACCGATGGTGTGAATATCGACCACCGGCAGTTTAACCGGAAAATCACCCACAATGCTTTCGGTAACCATGGTCGGCTCACCGTCTTTTATGAGGGAGATGTCGAAACTCGTCCCCCCCATGTCGGCGGATATAATGTTCTCATACCCGCACAACCGCCCCATAAAACAAGTGGCCAGCACGCCGGCTGCAGGGCCGGAGAGCAGGGTTGCGACACTCCTTTCCCGGGCCATCCTTTCGGACATAAATCCGCCGTTTGATTGCATAATCGACAAAGGCGGCTTAATCCCCATCTCCTTTAGCTCTGTAGCAATGCCGGAAATGTAGCGGTCCATGGACTTGGCCACGTATGCATTGACAACCGTTGCATTGAGACGTTCATACTCCCGGAACTCTCTTGACAGTTCGCTCGATATGCAAACCTGTATATGGGGAGCATGTTTTTGAATGAGCATTTTTACACGCTCTTCATGGGCGGCATTTGCGTAGGCGTGCAGAAAGCAAACCGCCACGGATTCAAGCTGCTCCCGGTTCAACAATTCAATGGATGCTGTCACTTCCATATCGTCTAAGGGACGGAGGGCTTCGCCTTTATAGGTCATACGTTCTGCAATTTCAAAGATATGGTTTCTGTCCACCAGGGGAGCCGGTTTCTTTGATCGGAGCGAATATAATTCAGGCCGGCTCTGCCGCCCGATGTTGAGCACATCCTTAAACCCCTTCGTGGTCAGCAAACCGGTCCGCGATCCCCCCCGCTCTAAAAGTGCATTGGTGGCAACAGTGGTGCCGTGGACAATCTGGTCGACCGCTTCCGGTTCGATGCCCTTAAGTCCCAATATTTTTCCGATTCCGTTCAGTACACCGAGGCTCTGATCCTTTGGAGTGGATGGGGTTTTGCTGTAATAAATATGACCATCAGGGTCCAGAAGGATGATGTCGGTAAACGTTCCGCCCACATCCACTCCCAGGCGGAAACCTTTTTTCTCTGTATCGTCCACAGGCATATATTTGTCCCTTTGTCATGTCGGTGAATACCGACGGGCATATCAGAAATCGACTCTATTAATGGAGATGACCCCGTGCCGGTTAGGGCGAATCTGATAATCGATTCAACAGGGTGAAAGGGTTTCATCGTACAATAGCAACATTTTATATAGCAGTTCCATCAGTACCAGGTTATGTTTTCATGTCAAGAAATTTTTTTATAATTAATCAAATAATTTTTATTATAATATTCTTGACATGAATATTATTATACTATTAAGTCTTGAATGTATCGGATTAGAATGATTAGACTTTCAGGCCCCCTGAAGGGGCCAATGGATTAGAGGGTAAAATGTTTACGGTATCGGAAAAAGATCTCGAACTTCAAGTCGGTGTAAAAATTCGAGAACTGCGTATGTCAAAAAACCTCAAAGCCATGGAATTGGCCCAATTGGCAGGCATATCCCAGGCCCAATTATCGAAAATCGAAAACGGCAAGGTAAAAATTTCCATCCAGACCATTTGCAGACTCTCTGAAACTTTTGATCGGCCCCTGAGCTACTTTTTCGATACACAAAATGAAATCCCGCTCACCCTCGGCACCATGAGCACCATTGATGGACCGGAAAAAAAAGGGGTGGAATGGTTTTCTAAAAAGATCGAGCAGCAGACAGATGGAAGCATTACGATTACCCCCATGATGCCAAGCCAACTGGGTTCATCCCGGGAACAGATCGAAATATTAAGAAAAGGAGCGATCGATCTTTTTATTGGAGATGCTGCCTATTTTCAGAAATTCTTCCCGGTGTTGAGCATATTCTGTCTGCCTTACCTGTTTGAAACCAATGAACACATGAAATCTTTTCTGGAGAGTAAATACTTTGACGAGATCGTCAAAAAGCCCATGCGCCAATATGGCGTCCGCATAATCAACCGGAAATGGAACTGGTTTCGAGGAATCGAATGGTGTCTGGTCTGTCGAAAACCGATCGTTACACCGGATCAGGTGAGAGGGCTTCGGGTCAGGATTCCTGAGAGCAAACCGGCTGCAGCCTGGTATTGGGAACAGTTGGGAGCAATACCCATAACGGTTCCGTGGCATCTCGTAAAGGAGGCCTTCGAAAAGAAGGAATTTGACCTGTTATCGACATTCAAATCGTATCTCTACCCCCTGGGATTTTGTGAATATGCAAAATATGTAACGTTACTGGGAGATATTTGCGGCAGTACGGCCATCGCAATGAATGAACAAAAATATAAAAATATGCACCCCACCGATTTCAAACATCTCGAAGAGGCCTGTACCCAAGGCGGAGATTACTTTTCCAAACTCGTCGAGACAGCTGAAATCGAAAACGAGAAAAAAAACATGGCCGAATACAGTGCCGCATATTTAACGGTTGACACTGAGCCGTGGCGGGAAGAAGCGAATCGTGCCCAGAACAGATGCATCAGCAAGGGAAGATTGCCCCAAGATGTCTTCAAAGAAATTGACAGGCTCAGGCCGGAGTAAAAAGCCTGGATAGTCGAAGATCCCGTGCAGCGGGGAGGGTCAGGCTTTGATTTGCCCCTGAAAGGTGCTTATTCCTGAAAGCTCGACAAGTTAGAAGTGCCTAAAGTGAGCTAAAGTGCCTAAAGTTATGGAGTCGCTCGCGCAGCGCAGGCGCTTGCGCCGCGTGTTGCTCCGCTGATTTTATATAATTGACAGAATTCCTTAACTTTAGCTCACTTTAAACTTTAGTTCACTTCAAACTCTTGCAACGATTCATAGGCAGAGCCATTGATCTCTGCCCCCCGCACAGCGGGGAGGACCCGGCTTTGGAGATAAACGTGTTAAAAAGACTGGATCAAAATCTGGACCGGGGAAAACCCGTGGCGTTTTTTTTTAATGAAGATCCTGTCCATGCCTACGAAGGTGAAACCATCGCCACGGCTTTGCTCGCTTCCGGGCATTGGGTTTTTCAAATGAGCCCCAAGAATAATGCCCCCCTGGGCGTCTATTGTAATATCGGCGTCTGCCACTCCTGTCTGGTCGTTGTCGACGGCGAAAGGAATGTGCGGGCCTGTCAAACCCCTGTTTCACCCGGTTGCCGGGTAAGAAGGCAGGAATCCTGAAAAAGAGGATTTCATGAAAAATTTTGATGTGGTTGTGGTGGGCATGGGACCAGCCGGTATGACGGCTGCAGTCGAATCAGCCGAGAGGGGACTCAGGGTGGCGGTGTTCGATGAGAATCCCCGACCGGGCGGCCAGATATACCGACAATCGCCACATGAATTCAAACGGACCGATGGGTTGGCGCCGGGCTTGAAAAATCAAGCCGGTCAGCAATTGATCGACAGGTTTAACCAGCTTTCCGGGACAATCGAAATATTTCAGAACACATTAATATGGGGAATATTCGATGACCGGGAATTGACTTTTAAACGCGACCAGACCTGTGACGGCGTCGGTTTTAATAAACTGATCCTGTGTGAGGGGGCCTGTGAGCGGACGGTTCCCTTTCCCGGCTGGACCCTTCCAGGGGTAATGACCCTGGGTGGATTACAAAAATTTATTCTTCACCAGCGTGTGCTGCCGGGACAGCGGGTACTCTTGTCCGGATCCGGGCCCTTACTTCTTGCCGTAGGGGCTGAGGTGCTAAAGGCCGGGGCTGAAAGTCTCACCCTGTGTGAAGCTTCTAACATGAAGGGCGCATTCAGGCTGTTGATGGAACTACTTCTCCAGAGAGGTCTGCTTTCAGAGGCCTTCTCCTATCTGGGGCCAATTCTCAAACGATTGATTCCGGTACATCGATCCCGTGCTGTTATTGCCGCCAGAGGTGACGGCCGGGTTGAAGAGGTCGATACCGCACGGTTGGATGATAACTGGAAACCGATTCCGGGTACTGGAAAAACCTTTCGAGTAGACGTTGTCGGTCTCGGCTTCGGTTTCCAGCCCATGGCCAGATTGTGTCGATTGGCCGGTTGTCGGCTGGAGTTTGATCTTAATCAGAGGGCGTTCAAGCCGGTGGTCGATGCAAACATGCGGACCAGTCGAACTGATATATACGCTGCCGGCGACTCGGCAGGCATCGGTGGGTCCAGAATGGCTCTGGTGGAGGGACAGCTGGCTGCACTCCATGCTGCATCAACATTCGGAACGCTTCCCCCCGGGGAATTGGATCAGGTTCATAACCGGCTGAATCGCGAAAAAGAAAAAATTTCGCGCTACATGGCACGCTTGGATGAGATGTTCACTCCCCGCCCGGGAATCTTCGATATCATCGAGGAGGAGACCGTTGTCTGCCGGTGTGAGGAAACAACCGCAAAAGATCTCTTAAATGCGATCCGGATGAAGCATTTGAATTTAAACGCCATCAAGAAGAGAATCCGGCTGGGCATGGGGCCGTGCCAGGGAAAAACCTGTGAGTCGATTGCCGTGGAGTTGGGACTTAGGGCGGGTGTGCCGCTTTCCGAACTTGACAGCTTAACGATTCGCCCTCCCGCAACACCCATCCCCATGTCCGTGATGGCCGATTGTTCAGTGCCTGAAACAGGGACAATGTAGTCATGCGGGTAGCGTATTCCGAAAAGACCCTGTAAATGGGAGAAACACCCAAGACGACCGGCATAAAGAGGTGAGACCTTGTTCAAGGATCATGCTGAAATAACCATTATCGGCGGCGGGATCATCGGCACGGCCATGGCCTATTATCTAGCCAAGGAAGGGCGTGATGTCTCCCTTGTGGAGAAAAGGTTTTTGGCGTCTGAAGCCTCCGGGGCCAACGGCGGCGGATCCGGTGGATACGGGGCCGGGCTCCACGTGGATTTGGAAAAGTACCGGTTCAGCCAAATCCGGGAATTGGGCAGACAGCTCTACAGCAAACTGTCCGATGAATTGGGGCTTGATATCGAATACCGCCATTCAGGCGGTTTGACATTGATCAGACCCCGGGAGATGGAAGTTTTCCAAAAGATTTACGACTCCTATATCGACGCCGGACTAAATGTCAAACTCCTCTCGCCCCCGGAGGCCCGCCGGATCGAACCCGAGCTAAAGGGCGATATCGGCGGAGCGGTGTTCGCATCCGACCGGGTTCACATCAACCCCTACCGGATCGTTCAAGGCTATGGTGAAACGGCCCGGAGCAGATACAATGTAAAACTTTATACAAACACAGCGGTCACCGGTATCCGTCTTAATAAGGACAGAGTGGAAGCCGTTGAGACCGATCGGGGAACCATATCCACAAAGATTGTCATCAACGCAGCAGGGGCATGGTCGTCCCGGATCGGGGCCATGGCAGGATGCGAGGTTCCGATTATACCCCGGAGGGGCCAGGTCTTTGTAACCCAGGCCGTTCCAAAGAGACTGAATTATTTTATCGGAATCGTCGAAGCGACCATTGCCCGGACCAATTTAGAAACCATGGAGATGCAGGATACGCCGGATCGCCCGACCATCGTCGACGGCCAGGTGCAGTACCGGAATCTCTACGGTCGGCAAACCGCCGGCGGTCAGATTTTATTCGGCGGACGATCGGAGATGGTGGGTCTGAACAAACAGGTAACGCGCCAGGGGCTCAGCAGCATCATGTCCCATGTACTCGAGTTTTTTCCGGGGTTTGAAGACATGCTGGTGGTCAGAACCTGGGCCGGGAGCATGCCATACACTCCGGACGGCAAACCGATCCTCGGACCGGCCCCGGGGGTGGAGGGTTTCTACCTGGCCACCGGTTTATGCGGCGGGGGGCTTGGCACCGGCGCTGTCCTGGGCCGGTTGATGACGAATCTGATCAACCACGGAGAAAGACCGGGCCTGTTCGACGACACCAGCATCACCCGATTTTCAAAAAACACCCTCGAATCTTCAGCCCCTTGAATCCTTGAACCCTCTTCAAAATAAGGAACCGACATGAACCCGCTCAATGAAAGAATCCTATCCGAGATCGAAAACATCCGACTGATCGATACCCATGAGCATATCATGCCGGAATCCGAACGGAACGGGTGCGCCCTCGATTTCAGCTATCTGTTCGGTCATTACAATTCCAGTGATCTGATATCGGCAGGGATGCCGCCGGGGTTGATGGAAGCATTCCGCCTTCCCACCTATCGGTACCGCACCGCCTATATAAAACGTTCAAAACTCCGCAAACATATTCCGGAGCCGGAAAGTCTGGATATGTCCCTTGAAGCCCGCTGGGATGCAGTGGAACCTTACTGGGAAGCCATGCGGAACACCGCATATGCCAAAGTGACACTGCTGGCTGCCAAATCACTGTTCGGAATCGAAGATCTAAACAGAGACACCTACCAGGATCTATCCCGGGCCATTTCCGAATCCAGACAGCCCGGATGGTACCGGCATGTCATGCAGGAAAAGGCGGGTATTGAAAACTCCATCCAGGACGTCATGGCAACCGATGTGGACCCGGAACTGTTTTCGCCGATCCAGAGGATGGACAGTTTTATCGACATCCGCACCCGACAGGAACTCTGTCATCTGGAGACAGAGGCAGACACCGCCATCCACTGTCTTGATGATCTTGTAAAGGCCATGCAGGTTTTTCTTGAAAAAAGTTTTCGTGCAGGGGCTGTGGGTGTTAAGATTGCCCTGGCATACGCCCGGACCTTAAGGTTTGAAAAAGTGACCCGGCACGAAGCCGAGACAGCGTTTAATGCCCTGACAACCCACCTGGGGGAAGGCCCCTCCTTTTCAGACGCCAAACCGCTCCAGGACTACATGATGCATCAGGTTGTCCGGGCAGCCATCGACGCCCATCGCCCCATCCAGATTCATACCGGTCTCCAGGAGGGTAACGAAAACATCATCACCAATTCAAACCCCAGCCACCTTATCAACCTTTTTATTGAGTACCGCCAGGCCAAGTTCGATCTTTTTCACGGTGGTTATCCGTACGTCCATGAATTTGCCACCCTGGCCAAAAATTTTGCCAATGTATATGCGGACATGTGCTGGGTCTATATTATATCGCCTAAAATCGGTCAAAGCCTGCTTCACGAACTTATCGAGACCGTTCCCGGCAATAAGATCATGGCCTTCGGAGGCGATTCGATCACCGTTGAGATCGCCTACGGCCATGCGATAATGGCGCGGCAGGCAGTCGCCCGTGTGCTTTCTGAAAAAATTGAAGAAGGATACATGGGAGAGGACGAAGCCATCTTCCTGGCTGGCCGTATGCTCCGGGACAATCCGGCAGCGCTTTTTAATCTTTCGGTTAAAAGGTAACCCCGGCGGAGGGAAATTTGTAAAAAGAAGCCGAACTGAGTTCGTATCTTTTTTCTTTATTTTTTTTGCAGAGATGAATATAGACTTCAAATATTTAATTTAGTGCTCATCCAGAAACTACATATTTCTTGATGCACACAAGTTCGAAAATACGACGGGATCGGTTATCAGGAAACCGGAAACCGATCGTATAAAGGCGGCGCTGACAAACATGTCAAGCGGTAAGAAGCAAAAATGGACCTTCCGCGCCCGTTTCAGGCGGCGTGCCTTTGGGTGGCGTTCGCAACCGGCGATCAAGCGCATCAAGGAAGCTGTTTCGGAAATAAAGAAGGCGGCCCGGAAAGATCCCGTCCTGGGTGGCGAGGGGGCCGTGTTGTTTTTGGAAAAAGTGTCGCCCGCCATCGAACAGGTGGACAGCTCATCGGGTGCGATCGGTACAGCCGTCAACAACGCCATCGATGCGCTGGCACCGATCATCGCCGAGGCCCCGGCAGACGACAAGCTGCGTGACAAATGGCTGGAACGTCTCTGGCAGGCGGTGGAGAATGATGATATGCCCTACATCGAAATGCTCCCCGAATACTGGGGAGAGCTTTGTGTCACCCCCGAACGCGCCTCCTTATGGGCGGATAGGTTCATTGACGGGGTGCGACTGTCATGGAGCCCGGACCCGGAGCTGCGAGGTTATTATAAATGGACACCGGCCTGTCTGAGCGCCCTTTTCAAGGCCGGCCGGTATGCCGAAATCATTGAACTTCTTGATCTTGCGCCCTTCAAGTTCTGGCCCGAGCGAAAATGGGGAATTAAATCCCTCCTGTCCTTGGGCAAAAAGGCCGAAGCTCTCCGCTTTGCCGAGAATTCAAGGGGGTTGAACGCACCGGATTCCATGATCAGTGAGGCCTGTGAAGAAATCCTGCTGGCAAGCGGTATGATGGAAGAAGCATACAACCGCTATAGCCTTGCAGCCAATCAGAAAACCACCTACCTGGCGACCTTTCGCGCCATTGTCAAAAAATATCCGGATAAGAATCCGGTGAGTATTTTGAAAGACCTTGCCGCCGGCACACCTGGAGAGGAAGGAAAGTGGTTTGCCGCGGCCAAGTCGGTGGGGCTGTATGAAGAAGCGATTGACTTGGTCAATCTCTCCCCCTGCGACCCCAAGACCCTCACTCGGGCGGCCCGAGACATGGGGGAGACGGAGCCGCGATTTGCCGTCGAGGCCGGTGTGGCGGCACTGCGATGGCTGGTTGAAGGCTATGGATACGAGATCACCAGCCTGGATGTGCATACCGCCTACGATTACACTCTGAAAGCGGCTGTAAACGCCGGATGTGAAGATAAGACTCTTGAACGCATCCGCAGTCTGGTCAGGGGGGAGGTCTTTGGTGAGCGCTTTGTCACAAAGATTCTCGGCCGTAAGCTTGGGCTGATATAGATAGAATCCCTCTCCATATCGGGGTCCGGACCGCTGAATCGGATGATATTTCCTGCTTTAGGATGACTATCTGAATAATCCTCATGCTGAAAACGTCGCCTGGTTCACCCTGCCCTGACAGCTTCCAGTTAAGATTTCCGGTATACCGGTACTTGATTGTTATGCATACTCAATGTATCCTTGGCCCTGTTAAAATTCATGGATAATGCAAGTATTGTTGACTGGTGTATCATAAATTCAACCCATGAGTACGCAATATCAATGGCTCCCTTGCCGAGGTTTCAATGATACTATTCTCTTATCACAGGATTGGCTGTAAGTGTGATCTATAGCGGATAACACAGATACCGAACTGGTGGGATGAGATTTGAATATCTGCACTCTTACTCGAAGCATTTCAATCCAAACATACATCCGGTATCCTCAATAAATTGGGCAAATAAAAATTCACCCATAGGATAATTATCATTGAACGTCAACGCGTAGAAAATTTGATATCATAGGTTATTCCTGAGGGCTTAGTTTGCCGATATGTTGGAGATATCAAAGGTTTCACACCAACCCCCGACACCTCAATATATTGTGTAGCTGTTTAAATAAGAAAAGCGTGAATTTTTTCATTAATTCCCGCTTTCTCATTCATAGGTTCAAGTGTACGATGGTGCCGTTTAAGGTTTTCGATAGTGAGAACCGCGTATCGTAGTGTTGAATATATAGGCTCTGTAAAAGCAGAAGATTTGTCTTGGTCAAGCAATCGAAGGTCCCATCGCCCTCTCAATTATTCTTCTCTTAAAGGTATTTTGGGTACCAGTAGATAGGAATCATATGAGCCTCCAAAGTGAAGCACATGCATGCCGTGATTGCCCTCCGCTGACTTTTTATAGGGGGGAGAAGAAATAATCTCGTCACCAGCTATGAAAAGTTGCAGGGCTTCTCCAGCTGCAAAGAAAGTGCTACTGGGATACAACTCAATATCGACGGGCACGATTTCACCAGCTTTCAACTTCTCTTCCGAATTTCCCTTTTGAACCGGATGCCACTCGGTAGACTCGACAGGGTCAAGCTCACGTCTGGAAACTTTAGACCATCCTCGGGTAACCATATCCCCGTTGATTCCAACTGAACCATTGAAGTGAACAGAATTCCCATCCTGATCTAGCTTATTGACAGCTATAAACAAAGCCATATCATCCGGGGTTGCTACTCCCGCTTTCTCGGGGCGGGCTTCCACCCAAACCCTTAACATCATATAGCCGCTTAGTTCCGTGCCCTCGGGAAATGTGAAATTGAATAGTGCTTTCCCCTTCTTTGCCGGGTACACCACCTCCATTTGTTCTTCAGGCATTTCAAGCGAGAGTGACTGTGGTTGTTCACTCAAATAGAGTTTAGTGTATTGGGTACGAGCGATCGGCCACTCGTCTTCATAACGCACCTCATGGATCTCATTGAGGCTGGAACGGACTTCCAGTCGTACCCGTGGAGTATCCATGAAACCACTGGACGTATCATCCTTCAGGAAACAGTCCATGAAGTTTTTGGTCATCTTTTGCACCTCTGGCGAATAGTAAGACACCCATTTACCGGTACGATGCGTGTACACCCATTTATATTTCGACTTTGCTTTTTCAAAAGCCCGGAAAGAACCCATTGTATGCAAACCATGGTCGGAGAATGAAGCACAAACCATCATGGGGACGGTAATCTCTTCCAACTTGGCAGCTTTGGCCTTCCAGAAGTCATCATAGAATGGGTGGTTTTCTAAATAGCTCGTTGCGATACTTCCATCGAATTTGGCAAAGTCTTCTTCAGTGCCGTTGATGGATGGTTTCACTTCCGTATTCCACCAAAAGGTGGGGAAGCCATTATCCGATAGCCCGCCAAAGGCAAATATGTCTCGATAGGGATCCGTCAGTCCTTCCCAAGGCGAAATGCAGCACAGCGACGGCGGTGGCCCTCCATAGGCTTGGCAGGCAGCTACATGGTACTGAGAAATGGCCAGGAAGCTCACTCCATTGAGTCCCACTTTGCCGCTACACCAGGGTTGTTTCGCTACCCACTCAATGGCCTCGTAATAACATTTTCCCTGGTGCTCAGAGAAGGCGGAGGGGGGACCTTCACTATTCGAGTAGCCCGGTAAATTCATATTGACGAGGGCGTATCCCGCAGGTATCCAGAAATTAGGATCGGGTGATTCCCAGCTTGTCAGCTTCGAGAAAACCGGCTTTCCTCCGGCCTGAGGAATCAGCCGATATTGTTGAGGTGGACCATTCAACGGCGTTTTCTTAAGCGCAGGCGTGAGGTGATTGTTATAGGGGTGGGCGCACATCACTACCGGTACTTCTTCGCCCTTTTCTGCCGCCGTCTTTGAGCGAAAGATGTTTGCAGTCACCGAAAACCCTTCGCTCATAGGAATTCTCACATCATATTCGCACAGAATATCCGGGTCGGGGTCGGTAAGCTCAGCCTGAGGATGAAATAACTGGCCGCTCTTCAAAGCATTGCCCACTAGTGGACCAACGGCCTCGAATGTCCGAATTATGTTCCTGATTTCTTCTTCCATCATAACCTCCTTGATTCTAATAGATAGTGTTGATTCTTAGAAATTATGGGAAATCGCATATATTGTGATTCGCCCAAAATCTAAAAATTGCAGATAAATTGAGAATATCAAAATATAGACAGAACTTGTGATATCATCGAACCCTTGGGTCAACTATTCTTGCATTATACTTGAATTTCAATAAGGCCAAGAATACATTGGGTATTCATAATAATCAAGCACCAGTATATCGGCAATCTTAACTGGAAGCTGTCAAAGGCAGGGTGAAACAGTCGACGTTTTCAGCATGATGATTATACAGATAGTCATCCAAAAGATAAGAATATCATCCATCTTAAAAACCTACGATATGTCTGACATATGGGTACACCAAGGACCTCATAAAAGATTTTGTCCTTAGATTCTAATAAGATGGATTTCAAGGTTAATTATCCTATTCATGAATCCATACTATAAGGCTAAATATCCGCATCTTTTTAAAGACCCCGATGTGTCACTCTGGAAACTGTTCCGAGACGATGCCATTCCCGGTCAGGAACCCTATACATCGATGGTGCAGAGAATTGCGCGTGCCCTTGCGGTGGTCAAGACCCGATCCCAGGACACGCTTCCCATCATATTCGGATGAAGATTTGCAGCACTGTTTTGAGGACAAACACCGGAATCCAGCTGTTGTCATATCTGTTCAAGTCGATCCAGTGCTTCAATCGGCAAACAGCCTTTGTTCGCATATCCCACTGCCTGCTCTAGTTGTTTCATACTCGATATACCGATCAATGCCGTTGATATTTCAGATTTACTGATTACAAACCGGACTGCGGCCTCTGCCATGCTGCCGGCGTAACCATCATCGACCAGAAATTTATAGGCGCGTGCCCGCTCAACGTCCTTATCAAAGTCATGGCTGGATGCAATGGGCGCAACCGACTGTTTGGCTAACGGATGCCGGTCTGCTGTACCGCTCAGTGCTCCCCCGGCAAGGATTCTGATGGCAAAAACTCCCATCTGTGCCATTGATGCACGATCGATTAGTTGCCGGTAATCCTGAAAAGGAAAGCCTTCAGGGGTGCGGATGCCGGCGGACGGATTCAGGAGATTGTAGCATATCTGAACGGTGTCTATCGCTTTGCTGTCAACTGCCTGGTGCAAGGCCTCGGTATCTCCAAGACCGGTGATACCGCAAAAACCGACCTTGCCCTGGGCCTTTAACGACTGAAAGGCCTGGATAACAGATTGTAATTCTTCAAGCCCGACCCAGCGCCCTTCCTTCCGGCTTTCACGATCGATACGGCTGTGTAATTGAATCAGATCGACGCTCTCCTTTCCAAGTCTTTTCAAACTTGCATTCACAGATTCTGTAACTGCATGTTCTATATTTTTCAGATCAGAAACATTCAACGCAACTTTAGTGCCGATCCGCACGTCTGCGCCAATTTCCTTTAAAGCAATTCCCAGGTTGATTTCAGACTCTCCATTGCCGTATCGCGGCGCCGTGTCGAAATAGTTGATGCCTAATTCAATGGCACGGGCTACCGTATCGTTTATCTCTTTGCGTTCACCTCTCACTATAAGTCCACCAATATTTCCGCAACCGAATCCGATAGCAGATACCTCAAATCCAGCTTTACCCAATATTCTATACTCCATGTTCTTTCCTTTCGCTCTCTGAATGAATCGATTTCGGATTTATCTTATTTCCTTTTGGTAAGAGCGTCAACATACTCTTCTTGAATTCTTTGCATTTCCTTTTGAGCCGTTGGCCATGATTCGGTAAACCGGATGCAGTACTTCAACATGTGACGTTTTATTTTCATTTGTCATAGTTTAGCCAAGCATATATGGGAGAAAACAAAGCCATCCTGCCTACAAATGAGTTTTGATCTTACAGAAATCACAAGAGGAGTTTTATTTATCCGCACACTCATTGATCTTCATGTGAAGTATATCTGCCATGTAATCGTTGCAGCCCATCACGGTCAGATATTCAAAATTAGAAACACCAATCGTGATCGATTCGAATAGGGCCGGGATATTGGTTGGCGTTGGAAAGTCTATACCTGAATCTCATTTTTTATCCAACACCTCCCGTATCGTATTGGCCATATCCCGCATAACGATCGGCTTCATGACAAAGGTACTGATTCCCATTTTCTTGGCAATTTTTTCATCAATCTGATCACTGAATCCCGTGCATAAGATTATTGAAATGTCCTGCCGAATAGACATCAATTCTTTGGCGAGGTCTTTGCCTGTCATATTCGGCATTGTCATGTCTGTAATCACAAGGTCAAATCCTTGAGGATTATTACGAAACGCTTCAAGGGCTTCGATGCTGCTTGTTCGGCCAGTCACTTTATAGCCAAGATTCTCAAGCATCGATTGAATGGCATCAACAACCGCCTTTTCATCGTCAACGAAAAGGATTCGCTCTGTTCCTTGATGAAACCGAACCGTCGGCTCAGATACCTTAGGAATATCCTCCTCATATTTTGGAAACAATATTTGAAAGGTGGTGCCTTTTCCGAGCTCACTTTTAGCCGTGATATACCCTCCGTGGCTCTTCACAATACCATGGACAACAGCTAATCCCATACCGGTGCCTTCTCCAACACCTTTTGTGGTAAAATAGGGTTCAAAGATTCTTTCTATGACTTCAGGATCTATCCCATGCCCTGTATCCTTTACTGTCAGTCTTAAATAAGATCCGGGATTCAAGTCCTCAAATTGACTGACCGTCTCGGAATCAAGATTTAAGTCGTCAAGTTCAATTTCAAGCACCCCTCCTTTCTCACGCATGTCATAAGAGGCATTTGTGCAAAGATTTAATAAAACCTGATGAATCTGGGTCGGGTCAGCGATTACAGTATCGGCCTCCGTTTCAATACTATGGCGAATATCAATAGTGGTGGGTATGGATGATCTGAGGAGTCTGACAACTTCTTTAAGAATAAAACCTATCTTTATGGGTGCTTTTTCCTCTTGCCTCTGGCGGCTGAAAGCAAGTACCTGCTTAATCATGTCTCTTGCGCGCTCACCGGCCTTAAAGATTTGCTCCAAACTATACCGAATGGGACTATCAGGAGGAAGATCCATCATGGCCATTTCTGAATGTATCATGATAGGAGAAAGGATATTGTTGAAATCGTGAGCGATACCGCCTGCAAGCGTTCCGATCGCTTCCATCTTTTGGGCCTGTTGGAGTTGATTCTCCAATCCTTCCTTTTCCATTTCCGCTTTTCTTTGCTTGGTGATATCCCTTATAGTGGACAGAACGGCAGGCTTTCCTCCAAAAATCACGGGTGATGCTATGGCTTGAACATGTGTTTCACCTTTGTCTAATCTATGATATTTGAAATCTGTTAGTGGAACCGAGATCCCCTTTTCCGCCACCAACCGAGAACGTTCTTTTGCTTTTTCACGATAATCCGGGTGAATGAGATCAAATACAGTTTTACCGATTACTTCATCCTCGCTCTTGGCACCCCAAATATCAATTGCTGCTTGGTTCGTGTATATAATTTTACCTTCACGGCAGACGTAAATGCCGTCTGGATTGAGCTCTATCAGGCTTCGGTAACGCTCCTCGCTTTCCCGCAGTCCTTCCTCAGCCTTCTTTCGCATACTGATATCATAAATCATCGTTTGAATGGCGGGTTGTCCATGCCAAGTGACAACCATGACCCTGTTTTCCAACCATACCAAAGAACCATCTTTACGTACCCCCTGATAATCATAATCCGCGGGGACATATTCTCCCCGCAGGCGAGCTTTCTTGTACTCAACCATGCGCGCTTGATCCTGGATAGACATCAATGGAACGACGGATTCCATTTTAAGTATTTCTTCAACCATGTACCCATGCATATCTGCCCACATCTGATTGATAAAAAGTGGCTTGTGGTTCCGGTGGATAAGGATGCCCTGAATTGAGCCTTCAATCAGATTGCGAAACCGGTCCTCACTCTCCCGCAGCGCCTCTTCTGCCGCTTGCGTACGCCTTATAGTGAAAAAAGCAATAAATACTGATAATAATAACCCTATTGATATAAGGATTATTGTAGTCTTCATTATTCTTGAACGGACCTTTTCTCCTAGCAGTATGAAACCAGTCGCTTTATTTCTCGCATAGGAGCTTAGTTCCAACATTTTATTTTCTAATTTTGCAACATGATCCGCCCCTTTCCCTATTGTAATTTTCGCGGCCTCTTCCCTTTGACCTTTGGAAACCAGCTTGATGACCTCTTCACGTATTGGTTTCCAGGTCACAAATAGATGCCTTGTTTCATTTTCCAGTTTTTGACCTTCATCGCCTAAAATTTTATCTTTTACGATATCAAGACTTTTAAAGACCATGCGCTCTTGTTCATTCATTGAGTTAATTGTTATGTTTATTTTTGTTGGAAAATCAAAAAGAGCGACATCCTTCATACTCCGGTGTATTTTAATCATAGAAACAGTCGCACCGAGAGAGGCATTCGATACAACTAAGGGGTGATTGTAAATCGTTCGTGTTACATCTGATAATGTTCGTATCTCAACGAGAGAGATTACTCCAAATGCGATAAATAGCAGGACAATAGAGCTAAAGGAGCCGATTAATAATCTATACACTGCTACATTTCTGTTTTTTTCAGCCATGTTCCATTCCTTCTAATGGATATAAGAATTATTGGTTAAGTCGTTGGTCTAATTTTATTAAATAAGTTACCCGCTTATCTACAAAGCTCCAGTGAGAAGAATTCCGAAACTGGGTCGATATCCCACGTGATCTGATTGCATTTAATTTTAGTTGATTTTACAACCTGTTGCACGATACGCATGAATTTTTTACCGACATATTTTGATTTCCGGCGATTGAACCGGAAGACATATTCATCCAAATAGTTTTGCAGGTACTTCGGCTCGAAGCGCCCTTGAAAGGTTCCCCGAATGAGCCGTTTGACAAGGGAGGCAACCAGGTGAACACCATATAAGCTGTCATGTCCTTTCTCGGTTTTTGATTGATTTACATGGCATTGTTCTTTGACAATGGATGGATAACTGGACCACGAGTCGGTAGCAATCTTACTTCCGGGTTGGATATTTTCATTGATGAACGTTTCCAATGAAAAATCAGAACAGTCCAGTATGACCTGGAGGCGGATGCGGCCGATTTGTTTTTTCTTGTCACATCGTTCGACAGCAGCGGCTACAATTATTTTGCCTTCTGCACCGCGGCCGCGCTTTCCAGATTTGTGGCCACCAATTACAAATTCATCCACTTCAACACGGTCGGATAATTTTTCCCGATCCATGCGTATGGTGCATCGCCTTAACTTTTGCAACCAGTTCCAAGCCGTGTGATAGCATCCAAAACCTAAAAGCTCTTTAAGATTTACAGCATTAACACCAGACCTTCTGGTCGTAAACCACCACATGGCTTTGAACCAATAGGTAATCGGCTTTTTAGAACTGTCCATAATCGTACCGGCAGTTAGCGAATGCTGATACTCACACTGGGTACAGATATAGAGCCGCTTCTTGCTGATCCAGTATGTTTCGTTTTCACATTTCTTGCAAACAAAGCCATCTGGCCATTTTGTGGAAAACAAATAATCGTAACAGTCGTTTGGATTTGAAAAACGCATATCAAACTCAATTTCGGATTTGGGGAAATCTTCGGTGATGGTAAAATTTTTCATATTGGCCTCCTTGTGATATTTTGAGGCCAGAATATCATCAACGTGTGACAGATACGGTCCCACGTCCCCTATTTTTTTGTAACTGGAGCTTTGTAGATAAGCGGGATAGGTTATTCCATAAAAACATTCTGTTATTGCCCTTAAAATAAGAAAAGCCCATACATGTGTTTAATACCATGTATGAGCCTTTATCAGTCCCATAAGGATTGTCTACCCTCGATTAGTTTGACTTCGTAACATTAGATTTTGTGTTTCTTTGATGTGAAAAGTATTTTTTGACAACGCGTATGTGACTCAATAGCCTTCTGGCGCTGAATATGTCGCTGCTCCAATTGCAATATGACTTCCTCT
>Ga0233437_1000644_pt1 | contig 75889 bp, 45 predicted proteins | sample SI_122_August201_FD_182714 | JGI IMG/M metagenome (GOLD analysis project Ga0233437, IMG submission 182714) | Seawater microbial communities from Saanich Inlet, British Columbia, Canada - SI_122_August2016_200_MG | ecosystem: Environmental > Aquatic > Marine > Inlet | place: Canada: British... | reverse complement strand
TTACTGCTTATGAATTGCCGGTGCGACCGTCTCCCAATCTTCCAAATCAGATCTCAGTGTACTTATATCCGTCACTTTGTTTTTTTGAGGGAACAAAAGTAAGTATTGGAAGGGGCACCAAATTGCCATTCCAGATTCTGGGTCATCCGGATTTGGATCAGGATTTTACTTTTCGACCGGTATCCACTCCCGGAGCCAGTCTGAATCCAAAATGTAAAGACCAGCTATGCTTTGGATGGGATGTGCGACGTACAGGAATAAAGATGCTGTTTGATAAACCTGGCATTCAATTGGAATGGGTGATTAAGGCTTATAATGAGTTGGGACAACCATCAGACTTCTTCAGGGCTTATTTTGATACCCTGTCAGGAACAAAACGGATTCGGGAAATGATTGAATCAGGCTATGATGCTGAGACAATAAGAAAAAGCTGGGATGAAGAATTGAGGCAATTTATGCTTGTTCGGGAGAAATATTTAATTTACCCGGATTTTTAGTCATGAAGGCAGGAGGCTGGATGGATTTCAATTATTTCGTGAATATTGATGTATGAAGAGAACAATTTTATGGCTCGCACTTCTTGCTATTATGCAGGGGCTCTATGGGCAAAGCTCTAACCTGAGACGGTTTAATTATCTGGAGTTCTTTGGAGGTTTAGGATCTTCCCATTCATTTAAAGATTTTGGTGAGAATGATCCAAAATGGTCAGGTAAGCTTGCTGATATAAAGCTATTTCAAGAACTTAAGCCACTTGAAACTCGTGTTTCATCATCAATTGGGGCTCGCTATCTTTTCAACCGGACCTTTGCAATTTCTGGACAATTAGCGCCTGTTTGGTTGAGTAGAGAACAACTTGTGCCAGGTAATCCTGAGCAAGTTGTTTTCTCAGATGTCTACCTTGCAGAATTATCAGCTCAGGCTGAAATATATTGGCTTGGCCGATATTCTGGGATTAATCCATATTTCTTTGGAGGATTCGGAGCTGTAGCATGGTATTCTCATACTCAGGATGCAATTCTTCAGAGCTTTATTCATCCTGGGAATGTTCTTCTTGCCGGACTTGGATTCAGGTATTCACATAATAGGAAATGGACACACACCGCTGAACTGGGATTCCGTTATGGCTTAAATGACTACCTGGAGCAATTCCCGGATATAGAATTGAACCATGACAATTATTATCTTTTTCAATACAAATTATGCTATCAAGTTAGTGGTGGTAAGATGTATACAAAGAAAGGTATGCTTAGGCAAGGTTCCAAGAATCGGGCTAATCGAAGGAATAAGGGTACGGAGGGTGTACGAAAAGGAAACCTGATCGACCCTGCGAGCGGAGACCTTAGCAAGCGTGACAGACGAAAAGTACAACGTCATTTAAACAAAATTGAGCGTTTGAAAAGAAGCCGGTCAAAAAGATCTTGATAAGACATACAATCCTTTTATCTTTGTGGCACTTTGTCTGATAAACCGAGCATAACAAAAGGAAAAATAGTTTAACACACACGTGGATGATTGTTTTTGTTGTGCGAGCTCCATCCGATAAATAAAAAAAGGATATATACGGATGAATATAGAATTATGATCCAGCGTTTAATTCTTGCAATTTTTATCATAATTGCTCCTGTTAATTTATTTGCTCAACGCTCTTCGGGTTCTTCCCATCAAAGCTATGAGGTATTCGTCGGAATGGGCTCAACCCATTACTTTGGTGAAGTGGGCGGACCGAGTGATAAATACCAGGGATTGTTCGCAACCCTTGATAATCTTGGCTTAGATCCAACACAAAGTCGATTGGGGTGGACTCTGGGTGGAAGATATGAGTTTCGAGAAGAAATGGCCTTAGCATTGGCAATTAATCCATTGTGGATCAGTGGTAGTGACCTGAACTCAAAAAAAGAGGATAGAGGATATGGTTTTGATGTGGTTTTGCTTGAGTTTGCCGGAAATTATGAATATTATCTGGCTCAAAGGTTCACGGGATTGGCACCATATGCTACGGTTGGCTTAGCTGCCTCAGTATATCGAACTCGCGAAAAGCTGCAGCCTCACTGGACCAAGCTTCAGTACACACCAGCTATTATCTTTGGTTTGGGTACCCGTTTTCCCAGCCGTACTGATTTAACTCACAGTATTGAATTGGGCTTTCACTATATGTGGACTGACCGATTGGATGGGATAAAGGGATCAAGAGAAGTAGGAGACACTTTTTATTTTATTAAGTACTGCGTGAACTTTGAACTTGATAAAACATATCTGTTTGATTACCGGGGATTGGTTAGGTGAACCCCCGATATCCTTATCTGAATACCTTTTTCCCAGTAAGTCTTACTTAGCTTAGCCCAGTTTGCGACCCGGATATTGCTCCAGAGCTACTCGTAAACAATCTACAGCCTTTTCAAGATCTTCTTGTTTAAGAACATATGCAATCCTGACTTCGTTTTGTCCAAGGCCTGGGGTGGAATAAAAACCTGCAGCCGGTGCAAGCATTACTGTTTGATTGTTGTGTTCAAAATCAGTAAGAATCCATTGCGCGAAAATATCTGCATTATCCACAGGAAGTTTGACAGTAGTATAAAAGGCTCCTTTTGGATTTGGGCAAAGAACTCCTTCAATTTTGTTTAAAGCTTCAACTAGATAGTTTCTTCTTTCAATATATTCATTGTAAACTTCCTCGAAATAGGAAGCAGGAGTTTCTAAGGCTGCTTCGCCAACTATCTGCCCTAATCCGGGAGGGCTTAATCTGGCTTGCGCAAATTTCATTGCGGTTTGAATTATAGCTTTGTTATGGGTAACAATGGCTCCAATTCGAACACCACATGCACTGAAACGCTTTGATACCGAATCAAACATCACTGTATTCTGTTCAATTCCTTTCAGCATTAATACAGAAAAGTGTTCCTCACCATCGTAGCAAAACTCACGATAAACTTCATCAGAAAAAAGGTAGAGGTCGTGTTTGAGAACAATGTCTCTTAACATTTCCAATTCCTGTTTGCTATAAAGATAGCCAGTAGGATTATTTGGGTTGCAAATTATGATTGCTTTGGTTTTGTCGGTAATTAGCTTTTCGAAATCTGCTATTGGAGGTAAAGCAAAGCCATCCTCTATTCTCGACGTAACTGGAATAATTTTCACTCCTGCAGCTACTGCAAATCCATTATAATTGGCATAAAATGGTTCAGGAATAATCACTTCATCGCCTGGATTCAAACACGACATGAGGGTGAAAAGAATTGCCTCAGATCCACCAGTTGTAATAATGATTTCTTCATGATTTACCGGGATGCCGATCGTAGTATAACTAGCGGCAAGTTTTCGCCGGTAAGATTCGTAACCTGCAGAATGTGAGTACTCTATGACTGTTTTGTCAAGATTCTTTATAGCATTAATTGCTGTTTCAGGTGTCCGAATATCTGGTTGACCTATATTAAGGTGATAAACAGTTCTTCCTTTTTTCTTGGCTTCCTCGGCGTAGGGAACGAGTTTCCTGATCGGAGAAGCCGGCATTGCCAGGCCCCGTTCAGCTAGTTTTGGCATGTTTGGTGGTTTTTTGGTGACTTATTTCTTTTTCTTTTTCAAATCTTTCTGCTTCTTAAGATAAGCATCTTTTCTGGCCTGACGATCTGAACTTAAGCTCCGTCCATCGCTTCCTAAACTCTGTACTGTTTTTTTGTCGGTTATGGCTTTATCAAGACTCTTAGGATTGGAAATGTTTGAAGGTTTATCTGTGGCAACTTTTGCTCTTTGGGGGTGAGGTTTAACTTTGCCCTTAACAATCAGTCGAACAGGTGAGTTTTTTGCTGATGAGAAAACCTGGATGGTTTTGTTGAATGTACCAGCAATTTTTGTGTTATACTTAACGCTTATTGATCCACTTTTCCCTGGTTGAATTGGTTCTTTTGGCCAGGTTGGAACTGTACAGTTACAAGAAGATTTAACATTTGTTATAACCAGAGGTTTATTACTTGTGTTTTTGAACTTAAAGGAATGAGTACCGTCACCTTCATATTCCAATGCACCGTAGTCGTGTGACTCCTTTTCAAAAGCCAATTCCTTTTTGGCATTTTTTTGGGCAAATGATATACTTGCGCTAAGCAAGGCAATACTAATTAAAAGGCAAATTCTTTTCATGATATAAAACGTTTTATTCTATTGGGATACAAAATTACACTTATCTATTTAAAAAATGAATTATCAAACCATAATTCAGCGTGAGATATGCAATTATTTAGAACGATAGTGATTACCGAATAGTATATCGATGGATGCTTTTAGTGAGGAAGAAGAATAGAAGGGATATTTTACTATTTTTACCAAAATTTTGACAATAGATTTGCTTGAAATAAACGACTGTAAATGAACACCTTAGGAATTTCCACCAAATATGATCCTTCGATTACAGAGGATAAATGGTATACATATTGGATGCAGAATGGTTTTTTTCGCTCTGAACCTGATGATCGTGAGCCTTATACAATAGTGATTCCACCCCCAAATGTGACAGGTGTCTTGCACATGGGGCACATGTTAAACAACACTATTCAGGATATTTTAGTGCGCAGAGCCCGAATGCAGGGGAAAAACGCCTGTTGGCTTCCAGGTACTGATCATGCTTCTATTGCGACTGAAGCACGGGTTGTAGCCCGTTTACGTGACCAGGGAATTGAGAAGTCATCACTGACACGAGAAGAATTTCTCGAACATGCATGGTCCTGGAAAGAGGAATACGGAGGAATCATTCTCGAGCAGCTTAAAAAGCTTGGAGCCTCTTGCGACTGGGATAGAACAAAATTCACCATGGATGATGAGATGTCGGAGAGTGTGATTAAAGTATTTGTTGATTTATATAAAAAGGGTCATATCTACCGGGGTGTTCGTATGGTTAACTGGGATCCCCAGGCGAAAACTGCTGTCTCTGATGAAGAGGTAAATCACAAAGAAGTTCAATCGAAACTTTATTATGTGCGATACCTGGTGGAAGGAACTGATGATGAGTATCTGACTATTGCGACAACCCGACCTGAAACTATTTTAGGCGATACAGCTGTTTGTATAAATCCAAACGATGAAAGATTCCGCAAGTTTGTAGGAAAGAATGTTATTGTACCGATGGTCAATCGTTCGGTGCCTGTAATTGAAGATGAGTATGTTGACATGGAGTTTGGTACGGGTGCATTAAAGATAACGCCAGCTCATGATGTAAATGACTACGAAATCGGCCGGAAGCATAAATTAAAATCCATTGATATTTTCAATGATGACGGAACTCTGAGTGAAAAGGCTGAGGTTTTTGTCGGAATTGACCGTTTTAAAGCAAGGGTATTGGCTGAAAAAGAATTGGAGAAATCCGAAAGCCTGGTCAAAGTTGAAGATTATCTGAACAAAGTGGGGTATTCTGAAAGAACCAATGCAGTGATTGAACCAAAACTATCTATGCAGTGGTTTATTTCAATGAAGGACCTTGCTCAGCCAGCCCTCGAAGCTGTTCTTGATGACACGGTACAACTCCATCCGGCAAAGTTTAAAAATATTTATCGTCACTGGATGGAGAATGTCAGAGATTGGTGTATCTCACGCCAGTTATGGTGGGGTCAGCGTATTCCTGCGTATTACCTCCCGGATGGTGAATTTGTCATTGCTGAGAATAAGGAGGAAGCATTAATACTGGCTCGCGAAAAATCCGGAGATGAAAAACTCTCCCTTGATGATCTCAGTCAGGATGACGATGTGCTGGATACATGGTTCTCATCCTGGCTGTGGCCGATTTCAGTTTTTGATGGAATTCGGAATCCCAATAATGAAGATATTCAGTACTATTATCCTACCAATGATTTAATTACTGCTCCTGAAATACTCTTTTTCTGGGTTGCAAGAATGATCATTGCTGGTTATGAGTACAGGGGGGCAAAACCATTTAACAACGTTTATCTGACAGGTATCGTAAGAGATACGCAAGGTCGGAAAATGTCAAAATCATTGGGTAATTCACCAGATCCACTGAAGCTAATTGCTAAATACGGAGCAGATGGTGTTCGGGTCGGAATGTTACTTTGTTCTCCGGCAGGAAATGATTTGTTATTTGAAGAAACATTGACTGAGCAAGGAAGGAATTTTGGAAATAAGATATGGAATGCTTTCAGATTAATTGCCGGATGGAATGAGGAGGGGCTTGAGCAGCCAAAAACAGCTGAGCTTGCAAATGAATGGTTTGACTCAAAGTTGAATCAGACGATTGGTATGATTGAAGATCATTACAGCAAATACAGACTTTCAGATGCCTTGATGAGTTGTTACAGACTTTTCTGGGATGATTTCTCATCCTGGTATCTTGAAATGATCAAGCCGGAATATGGAAAGCCGATTGATCCAAAAACCAAGAAGCAGGCCATGGATTTCATGGAGAAACTTATTCTTGTCTTACATCCCTTTGTGCCTTTTATCACTGAGGAAATTTGGCAAACAATAAAAGAAAGAGAACCTGGTGATTCAATAATGATTTCGCAAGCGCCAAAAGCAGGCTTCATTGATGATGATTTGCTTGAACGGTTTGACAGGGTGAAGGATGTAATTGTTTTTATTCGTTCTCTGAGGGCTGAAAAAAATCTTACTCCTAAGGAGCTTCTCAGGCTGCAGGTTCGACCAGTAGAAGGTGATTATCCGGGTACATTTAATCCAATTTTGAAGAAGCTTGCCAATCTGGAATCCATCGAAGAGGTAGATAAACAACCAGAGGATGCGGCAAGCCAGGTAGTGAAAGCGGTTGAGTTTTATGTGTTGCTTGAAGGACTTATTGATCCGGAGGAGGAAAAGAAGAAGATTCTAAAGGAACTTGAGTATGTGAAAGGGTTCTTAGCAGGAGTAGATAAGAAGTTGAGTAACAAGAGATTTGTTGATAATGCACCTACGGCTGTGGTAGAAAAAGAGCAACAAAAAAGGGCTGATGCTGAGGCAAATATCAAGGCACTCGAAGCTCAGCTCAAGAACTAGCAAATTACAGAATGCCAAATCCGGGAGGTAGTTATTATAATATCAGCCTATGAAGAACTTCGCGTTATATGGATTATATGGGGGCATTCTGGCCGGATTGCTCCTTTTTACCTCATGTACAACTCCTGATGAGAAAGTCAGAGTAATGAGTTTTAATATCCGGTATGCCAATCCGGGTGATGGAGAAAATTTTTGGGATTTCAGAAAAGAGCAGGTTTTTTCTTTGATTGACAGATATGACTGTGATTTTGTGGGTATTCAAGAGGCATTACCTGATCAGATTCGTGAATTGGAAGAGAATTTACCTGACTACAACTGGATTTGGCGGACAAGGGAAGCTGATCCTGAGAAAGGAGAGGCAGTTCCCCTGGCTTATAATGCTTCAAAATGGGAAGCCGTTTGGACTGAGTCATTCTGGCTAAGTGATACACCGGATGTTCCTGGTTCAAACACTTGGGAATCAGCATGTACACGTATTTCAACCTGGGGCTTGTTCAAGTCTCTGTCTACTGATAAGAAGATTCTTGTTTGCAACACTCATTTTGATCACATTTCTCAGAAGGCACGTCTGAATGGAGCCAGACTAATCCTTGAAAAAATTGAAGGTTTAAATGACAATATTCCTGTTATTCTGCTTGGTGATTTGAATGCAAAGCCTGATAATCCTGCTATTTTAGTTCTGACAGAGCTTCTGGATGATCTATATCCTTTGTTAAATGCACAGGACTCAACTAGTGGAACTTTTCACGGTTTTAAGGGTAGCACCAGGGGTAAAAGAATAGATTATGTGATGGTGCGAGCCAATTATGATATCAATCAGATTGAAATTATCAGAGATAATGAGAATGGCCTGTACCCATCTGATCATTTCCCGGTATTGTCAGATCTTACTTTTCATTGGTAGACAGAATGGAAAAGCCTGCAAAATATCATATTAAATCATTTTAGACTTTTTATTTTTGTCATCCAAATGAATCCGACATGGATAAATATCAAGGTATAATCAGCGCCAATTTGCTGGAACAGTTTTTAGATAAGCCCTGTAACAGTTTTACCCGAACTGATCTCATCAGGTTTATTGAGGAGAAGGGTATTCGAATGTTAAACTTCAGGTATGTTGCTGAGGATGGGAAATTGAAAACCCTGAATTTTGTAATCAATGGACGTGATCATCTCGAGTCTGTGTTAGCCACTGGTGAGCGTGTAGATGGTTCGAGTCTTTTTTCATTCATTGGCGCAGGATCCAGTGACTTATATGTTGTTCCCAGGTATAAAACGGCTTTTGTAAATCCATTCAGTGAGGTGCCAACCCTTGATATGTTGTGCTCCTATTATGATAGTGAAGGCAAGCCATTGGAAAGCTCTCCTGAATATATTCTAAGAAAGGCTCATAAGCGTTTCAAATCATCAAGCGGTTTTGTTTTCAAAGCAATGGGAGAGCTTGAATACTATGTTCAGGGTGTAAAAGAAGAAATGTATCCAACAGAAGATCAGCGTGGGTACCATGCTTCTTCTCCATTTTCCAATTATGAGAGCCTGCGCTTAGAAGCGATGAAGCTCATAAGCCGGGCGGGTGGTAAAATCAAATATGGGCACTGTGAAGTTGGGAGTTTTTCTACTGATGCAGAAAGTTTTGAGCAACATGAAATTGAATTTCTGCCAGTTGATGCAGAGGATGCAGTTGACCAACTGATTATTGCTAAATGGATATTAAGACAATTGGGAGATAAATATGGAGTGAATCTGAGTTTTGCCCCAAAAATCACAGTTGGGAAAGCAGGATCAGGTTTGCATGTGCATATGATGCTAACGAAAGATGGAAAGAATGAAATGATGTCAGAAAAAGGCCTGAGTGATATTGCTAAAAAGCTCATTGCTGGTCTTTTGGATTTAGCATCTCCTTTGACTGCATTTGGTAATACATTACCAACTTCATATTTGCGCTTAGTCCCTCATCAGGAGGCTCCAACGAATATTTGCTGGGGAGACAGAAATCGCTCGGTGTTGGTTCGTGTGCCCCTAGGGTGGCAGGCTGTAAGCGGTATGATTAAAGATGCTAATCCTCTCAGTGAAGAGAATTCTCAGAATTTTGATAGCAAGCAGACTGTTGAAATACGCTCTCCTGATGGTTCAGCTGACCTGTATCATTTGTTCGCGGGATTGATTATGGCTGCTCAGCACGGCCTTGAAATGGAAAATGCTCTTGAAATGGCCAATCAGCTTTACGTTGATGTAAATATTTTCCAAGACAAACATAAAGACCGCTTAGCTCAGTTAGCAAATCTTCCTGAATGTTGTGAGGATTCAGCGAAAGCTCTGCAGCAAAGGCGAGATATTTTCGAGAAAGATGGAGTCTTTCCGACAGGAACGATCGATAATATAATTGGAACACTTAATGCTTTTCAGGATAAAGGCCTGAGTGAGAAACTATACGGTAAAACTGAGGAAATACGGAAGTTGGTGTACAAATATCTGCATCATATGTAAAGACTATTTCTCCTCCCGGATGGATTTTTTCTGCAATCTGGCGTTTTTAATACTGGCATTGAGCTCAAATCCAATTAACAGGACTGCAGAATTAAAATAGATCCATATTAGGAAGGCTATCATAGTACCAATTGAACCATAGAGTTTATTGTACTGGCCAAAATTATTAATGAAGGCCGAAAACCCAAGTGAAGTGACTACCATAATGACTGTCGCTAAACTGGCGCCCGCTGAGATGAATCTGAACTTCTGCCTGCGTGAAGGAGCTAGATAAAATAAGAAAGATATTCCCAGAAACAGGAAGGTAAGAATGATCAGCCACTTACCATTATTGAGCAAGGCAAGAAGAAATCTGTTAGTTATTATCTCTTCATTCTCAAGATAATTGAGAAACGTTCCACTAAAGATAACCAGAGTTAAGGCAATGGTCACCAGAAAGCAAAAGATCATAACTAATAGTACTGATACCAATTGCTGATCTATCCATTTTCTGGTAAGAATTGTATGATAACTTGTATTAAAAGCTCTTATCAATGCTGAGATTCCATTAGTTGCGAAGATCAGAGCAGCAATAAAACCAAAGGATAACAAGTCGGTTCTTTTTCTTGTAACAATCTCCTCAACTGTATCTCTAATCGTATGAAAAACATTTATTGGCATGATATCACGAAGAGTTGTCATCAACTCCTCCTGTAGGTTGTCGATGGGAATATAGGGAATCATCGACACAAGCATAAGTAAGGCTGGAAAGAAAGCCAGAAAGAAGTTATATGCAACAGAAGATGCCCGAGTTGCCATATCCCCGTTTTTAAGTCCGTCAATAAAAAAACCTATCACATCAGCAATTGGTACTTTGTCAAATCCGGGCAGGCTTGCTCGTCTGACAAAAAGTAACAGTTTTCTAATGAGGCGAGGTGATTTATTGTTTTTCAATGCTGACATAATCAGATGATTGCATTTAAACTAAGATCGAGGCTGAAAATCTGGTGAGTTAAGGCTCCAACTGAGATATAGTCTACCCCGGCCAATGCGTAATCACGAATAGTTTCAAGTGTGATTCCGCCTGATGATTCTGTTTCGTATTTTCCATTAATAAGTACAACTGCTTGCCGTGTTTCATCCGGAGTGAAATTATCCAGCATAATTCGGTCAATCCGCCCAATTTTAAGAACTTGTTCAAGTTCATTAAAGTCACGAACCTCGATTTCTATCTTTAATTTTTTATTTTGTTTCTCCAGGTACTTATGTGTTTGAATAATAGCTTTTTCTATTCCCCCTGCAAAATCTATGTGATTATCTTTCAGCATAATCATGTCATACAAACCCATTCGATGGTTTTCACCTCCACCAATTCGTACTGCCTCTTTTTCAAGGAGTCTCAGATTAGGAGTGGTTTTTCTCGTATCGAGGACTTTGGTATGTGTACCGTTCATCAATTTGACATAACTCGATGTTTGGGTAGCAATACCACTCATTCTTTGGATGATATTCAAAGCAAGACGCTCGGTCTGGAGAATTGACAGGCTAGGCCCCTCCAAGTGCATAATCTCCATTCCTGAATGTATTCTGTTGCCATCCATTTGAAACAAATGAACTTGAAGTTTGGAGTCGAAAAGCTTAAAGAGGCGCTGAATAACTCTAACACCAGCCAGAATTCCATCTTGTTTAGCAATCAATACTGCTTTCCCATAAGCCGTTTCAGGAATTACAGCACAAGATGTATGATCTCCTTCACCGATATCCTCACTTAAGGCATTCAGTAGAATATGATCCAGATCTGTATTGTCCATCTGGTAAAAATAGCTATGATATGTCAATTCCGCTCACAATTTCTTATTTTTAGGTCATTCCAGGCTCGAAATTTGTCTGGAATTCAAAAAAAACAGCATGAATAGTGGAAATAAGCAAACTCTTCCTTCATTTTTACGAGCGAGTAGGTATTTCTGGATTGGACTAATCACTTTTCTTCTGGCGATAGCTTTTCAGTTTTTATACCAGAACTCCGGTAAGACTCATTCTGAAAATGAAAGGATTGAGAAAAGAGTTAACAGAGAGATAGCGCTACTGGAGACAAGAATTGATGAGATTATTCAGCAGCTTGATACAGCAAATCAAAGTGGAAAATTGTTTTTTGGTGATTTTTCGATGCAGGAAATGTTGGCTGACGAGAATTTCTCATTTTTTTTATTCTATGAGGACAGTCTTATGTTTTGGTCGGATAATTCAATTGTTTTACCTGAGACTGTTGACTGGGAGAGCAAAGAACCAAAGTTGGTCAGCTTGCCGAATTTATACGGGCTCTGTTTGAGTCGTGAAATTGAACATTATACCTTAAGCGGTATAATCCCTTTGCAGTACAGGTTTTCTCTCGAGAATGAATTCTTATCAAATCGTTTCCTTATTTCAGGAGGAAGGGGTGCTGATTATCAACTTGCAGAGTCAGATAAGGAAAGCACTACGAAGATTTATGATAGTCAAGGACAGTTGCTTTTTGCTTTGAAATATATGGGGATGAGTCCCTTAACCACTGTTTTCTGGTACTTTGCATTTTTAGGATACGTTTTTGGTTTACTAAGTTTGCTGCTCCTGATGATGGATTTATTCGATCTTGGTTTTAGAATCAGGAAATCGAATTGGTGGTTTCTTGCATTGGCTGCTGATTTATTTCTTTTCCGCTACTTACTTTCATACTTTAGCATACCCGGATTATTCTATCAGAGTATTTGGTTTGATACTTATACAAATCCGGTTTGGCTTTTTGAATCACGTGGTGAAACTCTTATCAGTCTGATCTTTATTCTTTTCTTTGGGATTGCTGGCAACAAGCATTTCAATTTATTCCCACAACAACTGATTAGTGATACGTCCAAGGATAAGCAACGCATAAAGGATAGTTTTTCTGCTCTTGGCTGGATTATCATTTTTGTAAGTTGGCTGGGCCTGGCCAGGATATGGTCATATATTCTAATCCATCGTGAGGATGTACTGGAAGTTCACAAAATATTGTCATTAAACGCGGAGAGTCTGATAGATTTGATACTTATGACTGTTTCTCTGGCGGTTTTCGGAGTCATCTTCTTTAAGATTTGTAGGGAAAACATTAAAATATACTCTCCGATTCGTTTCCCTTTGGTACCCATAGTTACTGGCATTATTTTCTTTTCTGTTTCGCGATATATGGGTTATGGACCCGGATTTGGAGAATTAGCCATATTGGTTTTATTAATCGTAATTGCAGGATTTATCATTGAGCGTAAGCATAACCGCTTGTATAATTTTGGTGTGGTATTGGTTATTCTTTTATTCTCAGTATTTATGGTCATTTTTCTAGATACTACCAATCTGGCGAAGGATAGTGAGATCCAGACTGAACTGATGCAAAGTCTGTCAAATGAACATGATCCTATTGCTGAGATGCTACTTGAGAGACTGGAAGGTGAAATCTATACTGATACTGTACTTCTGGATTTAATCAGAGATCCATACATTATTGAGGATGCTATTCACGACTACCTGTTAAGTAATCATTTTGGCCCGTATTGGAATAGATATGATATTAAGGTGAATGTTTGTGACTCAGCAAATATTCTTACCATAGAGCCCGAAATAATTGAAACTCCCTGCCTTGAATACTGGAATGGAATAAAAGAAAGTGAAGGAGAACCATTATCAGAAGATTCACATTTTTATTATCGTGATATGCTTGATGGTATTGTTTGGTACCTGGGGATTCTGCCTGTATACACAAGGGATAGCACTTATGTTTATCATTTGATAATCTCGGCTGAACAAGTATTAGTTCCGGAGAGTTTGGGCTATCCGGGTGTTCTAATTGCCGGAGAGGATCGTCTCGATATTGTTTGGGATAGATATGCCTATGCAAAATATCAGGATTGTCAGCTGATAAGCCGGTCGGGGGAATATAATTACAGCACCAGCTGTGTTGGCTATCCTTCTGGCCAGGGACAAATTACACATTTTGAGTTGAATGACTTTGACCACTGGATTTATCAGATTGATGAAATAAGTAAAATTGTATTGAGCAAGCCTAAAATCCGAATTTTGGATCATCTGATGAGTTTTTCATACCTGTTTGTGGGACTTTATCTTATCTGGCTAATTCTGTCTGCGGTTTTCTATTTACCAAAAAGAATTAGAACCAGAAAAAATGATCTTAAATTAAAAATTCAATTTACTCTGGTCAGTATATTGCTAATCTCTTTTTTACTTGTTGGTGGGGGGATGTTTTATTTCATCAACCAGAAATACGACGATTCCAATCTTAATACTATTTCAGAAAAAGCTCAGTCGGTTCTTATTGAGGTTCAGCACAAGTTGGAATTTGAAGATGAGTTAAATGTGGATTGGCAATCTGATGGATATTCATCTTTGCAAGCTTTGCTGGTAAAGTTTTCTTATGTGTTTAATACTGATATCAATCTTTTCCACCCTTCTGGTGAGATGCTTGCGTCATCACGTCCTGAAGTTTTCAACAGGAATCTCATTGGAAACCTTATGAATCCGACAGCTTACTACCATATGGAGACTCTCGATGAGGCAAAATTCATTCACAGGGAAAGTATCGGAGATTTGGGTTACTGGTCGGCGTATATTCCATTTTATAATACCAGGCATGAATTACTGGCTTATCTTAATTTGCCTTACTTCTCAAAACAACATGAGCTAAGGAAAGAGGTAAGTACATTCCTTGTTGCCATATTAAATGGGTATTTCCTTTTAATATTTATGGCAGTGGTTTTTGCCGTTGTAATTGGTAATCAGGTCACCAGACCTTTACGATTACTTCAGGATAAATTCTCACACATGCACCTTGGGGGCTCAAATACTCAGATTGCCTATGAAAAGAATGATGAGATTGGCGGGCTGGTTAAGGCCTATAATCAAATGGTGCAGGAACTAGAGGTAAGTGCTCAAAAACTAGCCAAGTCAGAAAGAGAATCTGCCTGGAGAGAAATGGCCAAACAAATTGCTCATGAGATAAAAAATCCACTAACACCGATGAAGCTTAGTATCCAACACCTCAAGCGTTCCTGGGACGATAAGGTCGATGATTGGGATGTTTATCTTGAAAGGGTTACACAAACCCTGGTTGAGCAAATTGATTCACTGAGTGCTATTGCAAATGAGTTTTCTCAGTTTGCTCAGATGCCGAGAGCCAATCGACAGGAAATTGATGTTATTGTCAAGATAAAAAACAGTATATCTATGTTTAAAGAATCAGGCGGTGGATCGGTAGATCTGGTTTCAGACATTGAGACACCAATTATGGTGCTAATGGATAAAGAGCAATTGTTGCAGGTATTGAATAATTTGTTGAATAATGCTTTGCAGTCGGTTCCCGCCAGAAGGAAGCCTGAAATTATTGTTAGGGTTAGCTCAGATCAAAATAAGGCAATAATTGCGGTGTCGGATAATGGTTCAGGGATTCCTGAAAAAATGAGGGAAAAGTTATTTCAACCAAATTTCACAACAAAAACTAGCGGAATGGGACTGGGGCTTGCGATTTCACGAAATATTATTAAAAACTCCGATGGAAGGATATGGTTTGAAACAGTCACTGACAAGGGATCAACCTTTTATATTGAATTACCTCTGGTTTAGAAAACTACCAGTGTAGAGGTGTCGGTATTGCTCTTGTTAAGTTCCCGGTCGTATAAGTAATAGAAGTACTTGAAATTATTAAATGGCAGAGGATTCACATCTGAATACCTGTATTCAATTTCAACGCTAATATCAGCAATCAGGGTTTTATTCTGGCCTGTTGGTGTAAGATTCGGGACACGATAATTTCTAGGGAACTCCACGTCTGTTACTTCAATAAAATCATTGCCAATCTTCTCATGTTCTCTGACTATCAGGTTGTAATAGAACGCGCTATCCAGATGAAAGGGGCCAAGGGTGTCTGAATTATCTAATCCAACATCTCCATTACCATCAATCAATGTGAAAGTTAATTTGACATATTTAACAGGATTGTTAAGAATATCAACGGAGTCTTTTACAATTAGTTCTTTAAAACTCAGACTGGGCTCATCGGGATAGCTTTCAATTTTCTTACAGGCAGAAGCTAATACAAATACAGCCAGTAATAAGATGAGTCTGTTTTTCAACATGATTACTTTTTTCTAAAGAACAGTCGGATAGGAACACCGGTAAAATCAAATTTTTCTCGAATTTTGTTTTCAAGATACCTTTTGTAAGGATCCTTAATATATTGAGGACGATTGCAATAAAAAGCAAATATCGGAGTCGGATTTGGTAATTGCGTGGCGTATTTAATTCTGATGAATTTTCCTTTTACAGAAGGCGGGGGATTTGATTCAACAGCCTCCTGAAGAAAATCATTAAGTTTAGATGTTTGGATCTTCTTGCTTCTGTCCTGATAGACCTGAACAGCTGTTTCCAGAGCTTTTAGTACTCTTTGTTTAGTAAGAGCAGAGGTAAATATCACCGGAACATCTGTAAATGGAGCAATGCGATGTTGAAGCTCTTCCAAAAACTTGGCTGATGATTTAGTGTCTTTTTCAACCAGGTCCCATTTGTTGACCAGAATGACAATACCTTTGTGATTTCGTTGAGCAATGCCAAAGATGCTGATGTCTTGGGATTTAACTCCTTCAACGGCATCAATTAACAATAAACAGACATCAGCATATTCGATGGCTCTCACAGACCGCATTACTGAGTAAAACTCAATATTTTCATGAACTTTACTCTTTTTACGAACTCCGGCAGTGTCCACCAGGTAAAAATCTAATCCAAATTTATTGTAGCGGGTGTGAATAGAATCCCTTGTAGTTCCTGAAATTGGAGTGACAATATTTCGATCTTCTCCCAGAAGAGAGTTAATCAGTGAAGATTTTCCAACGTTAGGACGACCGACAATAGCAAATCTTGGAATTTCAGGTTCTTCAATATCTTCTTTGTCAATAAATGTACTTGTTAATGAGTCCAACAAATCGCCTGTGCCACTTCCGTTAATCGAAGAGACAGGAAACGGATCACCTAAGCCTAAGGTATAGAATTCATTAATGTCAAATAAACGTTCATTGTTGTCAACTTTATTGGCTACAAGCTTGACGGGTTTCCCAGATTGTCTCATCATATGGGCTACTGCATCATCCAGATCGGTTACCCCATTTTCAACATCCACAACAAATAGAATGGAGTCACATTCTTCAATAGCCAGAATTACTTGTTTGCGTATTTCTTCTTCAAAAATATCTTCTGAATTTTGAATATATCCTCCTGTATCAATCAGTGAGAATTCAATTCCATTCCAGATACATTTCCCATAGTGACGGTCACGGGTAACTCCACTTGACTCATGTACAATGGCTTGCCTTGTTTGGGTCAAACGGTTGAAAAGAGTTGATTTGCCAACATTTGGTCTGCCTACTATAGCTACTATATTTCCCATTTCGATTATTTCTCCTTAAAAATATACGGATCTACTGGTCGTATCCAAATGACTTTAATTTCGGTAATTTGTTTCTCCAATCCTTTGACACAGTAACAAATAGTTCAAGATGAACTCTTTTATCAAAGAAGGCCTCAAGTTCTTTTCGGGATTCTACCCCAATTTTTTTGAGGGCCAGGCCCTTTTGTCCGATTAGAATTCCTTTTTGTGAATCCCTCTCTACATGGATTTTAACCATGATTCGTATGATATTTTCTTCTTCCTTGAAAGACTCGACCTCAGGTTCAACCGCATAGGGAACTTCTTGTCGGTAGTTTTCGAGTATCTGACCCCTGATGATCTCGGTAACGAAGAATCTTTCGGGTTTATCAGTCAGAGCATCTTTATCAAAAAATGGAGGGTTCTCAGGAAGCAGTTCTTTAATACGGTTCAGAAGATTATCAAGATTGAAACGGTGTAAGGCCGAGCTTGGATAAATTTCGGCATTGGGTAATCTCTTCTGCCATTCCAGAACCATTTCTTCAATGTCCTGTTGTTTTGAAAGGTCAATTTTGTTTATTATCAGCAGAACTGGTACACTTGCTTTGCTAACAGCGTCTAGAAACTCCTCATTCTTGTCTGCTTTTTCTTTAATATCAGTCATGTAAAGAATAATGTCAGCATCCTGGAGAGCTGAGCGGGAGTATTTGAGCATAGACTCCTGGAGTTTGTAATTTGGTTTGATTACCCCGGGTGTGTCAGAATATATTATTTGAAAGTCGTCTCCATTTACAATTCCCAGAATTCGGTGACGGGTAGTTTGTGATTTTGAGGTAATGATAGATATCCGTTCTCCTACCAAAGCATTCATCAGCGTTGACTTACCAACGTTAGGATTTCCAACAATATTTACAAATCCAGATTTATGTATTACTGTCATTCTTGACTAATTATATTATTTTTTTTTCATTTTCAACCATGCGATCTCTTTTGTACCTAATCTTCTCCATCTGCCACGAGCCAGATTCTTTTTAGTTAAACCGGCGAAACTTACCCTGTCGAGCTTCACTACATCATAACCCAGGTGTTCAAATGATCTCCTGATTATCCTGTTTCTGCCAGAGTGGATCTCAATTCCGAGCAGGGTTTTATCTGATGGATCAGTAAAACTTAATTTGTCAATTTTAAAAGAACCATCTTCAAGCTCAATCCCTTGGGTCAGCTTTTCGTAATCCTCATCTTTCAGACCGTGGTTAAGTTTAACATCATAGATTTTTATTACTCCATATCTGGGATGCGTGAGCCGGCCAGCAAGATCACCGTCATTAGTCAGTAAAAGAACTCCGGTTGTATTGCGATCCAATCGTCCAACCGGGTAAATTCTCTCCGGAATAGTGCGACTTACAAGATCGATTACCGTTTTCCTTCCTTCAGGGTCATCCGTTGATGTAATAGTATCTTTAGGCTTATTCATCAGGATATAAACCTTCTTTTCTCCATGAAGTTTTTTATTGTCAACCTCAACTTTAGCGTCCGGAAATATTTTAGTCCCCAGGTCGATTACTTTTTTCCCATTTACTTTTACCCTGCCGGATTCAATAATTTTATCTGCTTCACGGCGTGAACATGTGCCTGATGCAGCTATATATTTATTAAGCCGGATTAGATCCGGAGTTCGCTTGATAGTTTTTTTGCGGTCTGGTCTTGTCATTCTCAATTATTTGAGTGCAAAGTTCTCAAAAAAAAATCAATTTGCTCATCAAATTGTGTAAACAAGAAAAAAAGTCAATTTTTGTACTGTAATAATAACATGAACCCATAATGACATTAATTAAATCTATCTCAGGAATACGTGGTACAATCGGAGGTCTTTCGGGAACAGCGCTCACCCCGCCGGATATTATCTCCTTTGCCAGTGCTTATGGTGCCTGGGTGATGGAGCAGGCTGCTCCTCAAAACGGGAAAAGATATCGGCTTATTGTGGGCCGGGATGCAAGAATCAGCGGTATGGTTGTAGACGCCCTTGTTTGCAATACTTTACTCTGTCTGGGCATTGATGTGATTAATGCTGGTCTGGCCACAACTCCAACGGTTGAGATGGCTGTGACAATGGAAGACGCTGATGGAGGTATCATTCTAACTGCAAGTCATAATCCAAAACAGTGGAATGCTCTGAAGCTACTGAATGCCAAGGGTGAATTCCTTTCGGGGGAGGATGGTGTAAGAATATTGGAGCTTACCGGGGCATCGGATATCGAATATGCCAGTGTGGATAATTTAGGACAGCTGGAGAATAAGGATTTTCTGAATCGGCATATTCAGTCTATTCTGGATCTTGAATTGGTGCAAGCTGCATTGGTGAAGAAGTCAGGATTCAAAGTGGTTGTTGATGCCGTAAACTCGGTTGGAGGAATCGCCATACCTGCTATGTTAAAGGCTCTCGGGGTATCTGAGATTATTCCTCTTAATTGTGATCCTACGGGGGAATTTGCACACAATCCTGAGCCATTACCTGAGCATCTTCATGAAATAAGGGATGCGGTTGTCAAACACAAAGCTGACCTTGGAGTTATAGTGGATCCTGATGTGGATCGCTTAGCCCTGGTTAATCCAGACGGATCTTTTTTTGGAGAAGAATATACTCTTGTTGCAGTAAGTGACTATATTTTATCTAATAACAAGGGAGCTACAGTATCAAACCTTTCATCGTCCCGGGCACTTAGGGATCTCACCAGAAAACATAAATGTGAATATGCTGCATCTGCGGTTGGGGAGGTTAATGTTGTCGAAAAAATGAAATCACTTAGGGCGGTAATTGGCGGAGAGGGGAACGGGGGTATTATTTATCCGGAACTTCACTATGGCAGGGATGCACTTGTTGGGATTGCTTTGTTTCTTTCTCATATGGCAATAAGCAAGAAATCAGCACTTGAGTTGAGATCGGAGTATCCTGTCTACTATATGTCTAAGAACAAGATTCAATTGACTGAAGGAAAGGATCCGGACGATGTTCTGAGTCAGGTTCTTGCAAGATATGAGAATAATGATCCTATAACAATTGACGGAGTAAAAATAGATTTTGAAGATTCCTGGGTGCACTTGCGCAAATCTAATACTGAACCCATTATACGAATATATTCTGAGGCCAAATCCGCTGATGAAGCTGAGACACTGGCAAAACGATTTATGAAGGAGATGAGCTGATATAAAGGAAAGATGCGATAATTTGCTAATTTCTGCTGATGTTAATTATTGTTAATTAACCTTATTTAACTCAACAATATTGTGAAGGTTTGACACCTTGTTATAATTTTGTAGCAGGAGATTCCCCACCTGGTTGAATCGTACATTTGAAAAAAGTAAGACATGAATAAAAGATGGTATTTTTTAATAGCTATTGTGGTTGTGATAGTGGCTTTGGTTGTTTACAGCGCTTCGGGTGATGACACATCTGTAGAGGTTACTGCCATAGTAGAAAGTGGAGATTTTGATATAGTTGTGAGTACAACAGGAGAATTGCAGGCGATGAATTCGACTGATATAAGAGGACCTGAAGATTTACGGGATGCACGTGTGCACAGTGTGAAGATTGTCGATCTGGTGCCTGAAGGTACTATAGTTCATGCTGGTGATTATGTTGCCACCCTTGATCGTTCTGAAGCTACTGAGCGTCTTCAGAACCAGGCTGATGAAATTGAAGCCGATGAGGCTACTTATCGTCAGACTATTCTGGATACTACAATGACTTTGCTTGATTACAGGAATAATATTAAAGACCTGGAATATGCTCTTGAAGAAAAGCAAATTATTCTTGATCAATCGCAGTATGAACCTCCAGCCACCATCCGGCAGGCAGAAATGAATCTTGATAAGGCCAAACGGGCATATGAGCAGTCTGTTGCCAATTACAGCTTAAAACTTGAACAGGCCTCAGCACAGATTCGTAAAGCAGAGATTCGCCTTGAGAGGGAGTATAAGGAAAAAGAGGATTTATTGCGGGTTCTGGACCAATTTGATATCTATGCACCGCAGCCTGGAATGGTAATATATAAGAAAGAGTGGGGTGGAGCCAAAAGAAAAGTTGGATCGTCTATTAATCCCTGGGATCCCGTAGTTGCTACCTTACCTGATTTGACAACTATGATATCTAAAACATATATTAATGAGATAGATATTAGTAAATTAAGTGTAGGTCAGGAAGTTACAGTTGGCATTGATGCTTTTCCTGATAGTGAGTATACAGGCAAGGTAGTTGAGGTTGCTAATGTTGGAGAACAGTTATCCACATCAGATGCAAAAGTATTTGAGGTAGTGATTCAGCTTAATGAAACCGATACTACTCTAAGACCATCAATGACAACAGTTAATGAAATTTTAACCGGTACTTACGAAGATATAATTTATATTCCCCTTGAGTCGGTGCATAGTACAGATAGTATGTCATACGTTCTGAAGACGAAAGGAAAGGTCAGGCAAATTGTTGATCTGGGTCAGGCCAATGAGAATTATATCATCGTTGTTGAAGGATTGGAAGCAGAAGATGAAATCTTTTTAACTATTCCGGAGGGAAGTGATGACTGGAATTATGAAGGTTGGGAGATATTTGAGAAGGTGAAGCAGCGTCGGATTGAGGATGCAGCAAGGAAGAAAGAAGAGTCTGCGAAGAGACGATTGGAGATGGAGGAGGAGATGAAACGGCGTGATGAAATGAAAAAATTCAACATTGAGAATCTGCCTGAAGAGCAAAAGAAGAAGATACAAGAAATGATGAAGAGCGGAGGTGGAAGTATTCAAATGATGCAAGGTGGTAGCAGCGGTCGCAAGCCAGTTGTTAGAGCCGGACGTGCAACTACGGCAGGAGTTCAATCTTAAGCTATTTGATTCATGTTTAGGAGATATTTACACGACATCGTCATCGCCATTGAAGCCATAATGGCGAATAAACTGAAATCAGTGCTTACAGCGTTAGGGATAATCTTTGGTGTAGCAGCTGTGATCAGTATGTTGGCAATTGGAGCTGGTGCTCAGAAAGAGATATTAGACCAGATAGAAATGGTAGGAGTAAATAATATTATTATTGAACCTATTGTTGATCAGTCAAGCGGAAGTGGTGAAGAAGAGGAGGAAGGAGAAAAAGAAACAAAGAAATTCTCAAACGGGATTAATTTGCTGGATGTAGCTGCAATTGAAGGTATTTTACCAACTGTTAGGCAGGTCAGCTCAGAGATTCAACTAAATACTTTTGTGCAGCATAATCAGATAAGACGACCTGCTGTGTTAATGGGAGTTGACCCGGCATACTTTCACCTTTTTAATCTTTCTTTGAGAAGAGGAGATCCCTTTACCAGTTATCATGAAGAATTCGGTCAGGCTGTATGTTTGATCGGATCTAACGTGGCATCATTACTTTTTCCTGCAGAGGATGCAGTAGGGAAATTCCTGAAGGCCGGACATGCATGGTTGAGGGTTATTGGTATTTTGGAAAAAAGAGATGTAGTTGTCTCTTCTTCATCAGCAGGTCTTGGTATCAGCAATACCAATGATCAGGTATTTATCCCGTCAAAAACAATGCTAATCCGGTATATGAACAGGGCTATTGTAAATAAGAAACTGCCCCAGGCGACCGGAATAAATATTTTTGGAGGAGGCCGGCATGGAAGAGGAATGATGATTGCTCAGGCTTTGTCAACGGGAGGTGATTCAGGACCAACAACTGTAGCGAACTATCATCAGCTTGATAAAATTATTGTGCAGGTTGAAGACACAAAATTTCTTGAACCAACCACTGAAATATTGAGCAGATTGTTATTGCGCCGTCATAACGGGGTAGCAGATTTTAAAATTACTGTTCCTGAATTACTACTTAAGCAACAACAGCGTACTAAAGACATCTTTAATATCGTTTTAGGTGCAATTGCCAGTATCTCACTTATTGTAGGTGGTATTGGAATTATGAATATTATGCTTGCATCTGTGATGGAACGAATCAGGGAAATTGGTACAAGACAGGCAATCGGAGCTTCACGAAAAGATATTGTGATACAATTTTTAGCAGAATCAACTCTGATTAGCATCGTTGGAGGATTGATTGGAGTAATTCTGGGTATCATATTAACCAGGCTTATTACTCATTTTGCCGAGATTCTTACAATTGTTAGCCCATTCTCAGTATTTGTTGCCTTTGGTGTTTCTGCAGCGGTTGGAATAATTTTTGGTTATTTGCCTGCAAAAAGAGCCTCTGAGCAAGATCCTGTTGAATCATTGCGAGCTAACTAAGTTGATTATTAACACAAACTGAACAAAAAAGAAATAAGTATGAAGCTTTTCCGCAGCCTCATTGTTGTTATTCTGACAATATCACCGCTATTATTAAATGCACAAAATAGCCAGGTCAGGAAACTTGCCCTTGAAGATGTTTTATATACTGCAAAAACTAATTCACTGCAAGCCCTGCTGGCGAAACATAGATTTATCTCAAGTCATTGGAGCCATCGTAGTTATAAAGCAAATTATTTGCCCTCTGTTTCTCTGAACGCTGATATCGTTGATCTTAACCGGTCGATTGTAAAAAATGAGGTTTTTGAGAATGGAGAATGGATACCCAAATATGCAGAGACAAACAGATTGAATTCATCTTTAGCAGTGCAGGTTATGCAATACGTACCTTTCACTGGAGGAAGAATATTTGTGAATTCTGAGTTAGGGCGTCTAGATTTGCTGAATGATGATCCTGCTACACTCATGTCTACACCAATTAGTGTGGGTTTTATGCAGCCTCTTTTCTCTTATAATGCATTTAAGTGGGAGAGGATGACTGAACCACTCAAATATGAAGAGGCTAAGCGTACATATCTTGAATCGATGGAGGAAGTTAATCTGAGGGCAGTTCAACAGTTTTTTGATGTCGCTCTGGCTCAAATGAATGTGGCCACCTCTGAGTTTAATGTTGCAAACAATGATACTCTCCACCGAATTGCCGAAGGCCGTTTTGCCCTTGGTACAATTGATCAGGGAGATTTAATGCAAATGGAATTAAACTACCTGAACAGTACTGATAATTTGATCAAAAACCGACTTGATCTTGAAGTCAAGAGAGCTAAATTACGTTCCTTTTTGGGTTATAATGATAATGTAGAATTTGAATTAATCACCTCCAAAGACGTTCCTGACTTCAAAGTTGATGTCAGCGAGGCTATGGATTTGGCAAGACAAAATAATCCCCAGCTTCTCTCGATGGAGAGACAGATCATTGAGGCCGATCAGAGTGTTGCACAGGCAAAGGCAGAAGCAAGGTTCAACGCTGATTTGTTTGCCAGTTACGGACTAACTCAGCAGGCTAATGATTTTGTAGGTGCATTCACCAATCCAAGAGAATCACAACGAATTAATGTTGGTGTTTCTGTCCCAATTCTCGACTGGGGAATGCGGAAAGGAAAAGTCAGGATGGCCGAGTCATCAAAAGATGTGATCGAATTGTCAGTTCAGCAGCAAAAAATTGAATTCGATCAGGGAGTTTACCTTGATGTGATGCAGTTTAACCTACAATCAGACCAGCTCAAGCTGGCAGCCAAAAAAGATACACTTTCTCACACCCGATATGATATTACTAAGCAGAAATTCCTCATTGGTAAAGTTGATGTGCTGAAGCTGAACGATGCCTTGTCTGCTAAGGATGCAGCTATTGTGAACTATTTTCAGGCTTTGAGGACTTATTGGAATTATTACTATAATGTAAGAAAAACTGCTCTCTTTGATTTTGAGAAAAATCATGCGCTTGAGCAAGATTATGATGAATTGTTGAAATAGGTGTCCCTTACCTGTTTCCTGAACCGAACCCGGCGTAATATATACGGCGGGTTTTTTCAAAAAAAATGAATATATTTGCGCCTCCAAAAGCAAAGTGTTTTAAATTGAAATAATTAAACCTCAGAACAGATGCGAAATAAAGGAGCGATCAGGCTATTTGCGGTTGCCTTGGCACTTGTCTCGATTTATCAGTTATCATTTACCTGGCAGACAGCAAAGGTTGAAAAAGCGGCAGCAAATTATGCTAATGTTGATACCACCCTGAATGCGGATGAAAAGCTGGTGCTTGAAAAATTTTACAGAGACTCAGTGGCTGGAAAAGGAGTTTATCCTTTTCTTTTTGGCTTAAGAGATTATACATACAGAGAGTGCCAGGAGAGAGAATTCAACCTGGGCCTCGACCTTAAAGGTGGAATGAATGTCACCATGGAGGTTTCAGTAGTTGAGTTGGTGAAAGCCTTATCAAATTTTTCTACGGATGAAACTTTTACAGCGGCTATTCAACTGGCGCGCGAAATGCAAAGGGATAGTCAGGATGATTTTGTATCCCTCTTTGGGCAGGCATTTGAAACAGTTGATCCTGAAGGTCAGCTGGCTGCCGTTTTCAATACAATTGAATTGCGTGGCAGAATTGATTTTAATTCTACCAATCAGGAGGTCTTAAGTGTTATCCGGGAGGAGACAGATATCGCAATTGATAACTCTGTACAGATTCTCAGAAACCGTATTGACCAGTTTGGTGTTGCACAGCCTAACTTCCAGGAATTGGGAACCAAAGGTCGTGTGATGATAGAGTTGCCAGGTATTAAGGATCGTGATCGTGTACGTAGTCTTTTACAGGGAGCGGCTAAGCTGGAATTCTGGGAAACATACGAAAATGGGGAATTATGGGCTTTCTTGCAGGATGCAAATGAAAAGATCAAAGAATTGAATGATCTGGAAAGTGCTGAACCGGAGGCAGATAATGAGGCCCTTTCAGATGAAGAAAGTGCTGACCCTGCTGAAGAAGTGGTAGCCGAAGCTGATACTACTCAAAGTTTGCTTGATCAGTTAGAAAGTGACACAACATCTGCATTAGACGAGCAGGCTTCATTGGCCGAGTTCACAAAGAATTTTCCATTATTCGCGGTATTGCGTCCAAATGCTTCAGAAGATCAACTTTTTACCGGACCAGTAGTTGGTTACGCGCATTTCAGGGATACTGCAAAAGTTAACAAATACCTCTTACATACTCCGCAGGTAACTGATATATTCCCTTCAAACGTACATTTTTACTGGACAGCAAAGCCAGTTGACGGAAGCGAGGATTCATATGCACTGCTGGCTATTAAGGTTTCTAACAGGGAGGGCAAAGCAGCTCTCGAAGGCTCAGCCGTATCCAAAGCCCGGGCCGAATTTGGAGCTACTCAGAGTCGTCCTGAAGTATCCTTAAACATGAATGCTGAAGGTGCCCGTACATGGCAGAGATTGACCAAAGAAAATGTTGGCAGGCACATAGCAATTGTACTTGATAATTACGTTCGTTCATACCCAATTGTTAATCAGGAAATATCCGGAGGGCAATCTTCTATCTCAGGTGGAGGTATGACTATCGAAGAAGCACAGGACCTTGCAAATATTCTCAAATCAGGTAAGATGGATGCTCCTGCAATGATTGTACAAGATGAGGTTGTTGGACCATCACTTGGACGCGAAGCTATTCGTGCGGGTTTAATGTCATTCATTATTGCCTTTGTTGTTGTTCTGGTTTACATGATATTCTACTATCACCGGGCAGGTGTTGTTGCCAACCTGGCGCTGATTCTAAACGTATTCTTCATTATGGGAGTACTGGCTTCACTGGGGGCTGTTCTAACACTGCCTGGTATTGCTGGTATTATTCTTACAATTGGTATGTCGGTAGATGCTAACGTTCTTATCTACGAGCGAATACGAGAGGAGTTGGCTTCTGGGAAGGGGATCAAACTTGCGGTTAAGGATGGTTATAAAAATGCCTATTCTGCAATTATTGATGCAAACGTTACCACCCTTTTAACCGGTGTAATTCTTATTGCAGTTGGAACAGGACCTATCAGGGGTTTCGCAACAACTTTGGTGATTGGTATTTTCACTTCATTGTTTACTTCAATTTTTATTACACGATTGATTTTCGAACAATGGCTGGATAAAGACAGGAAGATGTCTTTTGCAACCAAATTGACTGCAGGTGCATTCAGTAATCTGAATATTAACTTCCTTGATAAGCGTAAGATATTCTATTATATTTCTGGTGTATTGTTGCTCGTATCAATAGGATCGTTGATTACACGTGGATTGAATCTTGGTGTTGATTTCTCGGGTGGACGATCATATGTAGTACGCTTTGAGGAACCTGTCAATACTGAAGATATGACTGTTGCCCTTGCTGTATCATTTGGTTCAGAGCCGCAGGTGAAAACTTATGGCGGGCAAGAGCAGGTACGCATATCAACAAAATATTTAATAAATTCTGAAGATCCTGATGCAGGTGCAGTTGTTGAGGCTGCTTTGTATGCTGGTCTGGTGGATTTCCTGCCGGATGGTGTTAGTGAAGAAACCTTCCTCGAAACCGACCAGTTTCTTAAAGAATCACATTTGGTTGGCCCAACCATTGCAGATGATATAATTCGGGCTGCCTTGATTTCAGTATTTTTAGCGTTGATAGTCATCTTCCTTTATATTTTGCTGCGATTCAGAACATGGCAATATGGTCTTGGTGCTGTAACAGCTCTTTTCCATGATGTAATAATTGTTTTGGGTATTTTCTCCTTGTTTTATTCTATCATGCCATTCTCGCTGGAAATTAATCAGGCCTTCATTGCAGCTATTTTAACGGTGGTGGGTTATTCCATCAATGATACTGTAGTCGTATTTGACCGTGTTCGTGAATATATAGGACTGTATCGCAAAAGAGACAGAAAACTAATCATGAATCAGGCACTGAATTCAACTATCAGCCGTACATTCAGTACATCATTGAGTACTTTCGTTGTATTGCTTACCATTTTTATCTTTGGTGGTGTATCAATTCGAGGATTTATATTTGCCATGATGATTGGTGTGGTTGTAGGTACATATTCATCACTATTTATTGCAACACCAACAGTTTATGATCTGGTGAAGGAAAAGGATGAGACAAAAAAAATTAAAGGTAAAAAGAGGTAAACATCTCTTTTCTCTGACCTTATTGTAATAGACACATTTTGTTGAAAGCCCCGGATGATATCCGGGGTTTTGCTTATATTTGCAGTCAAATTTTGTACAATGATTAATCATTTAGCATTTATTAGTGGTCAGGAAGTCATCATCATTTTTTTGGTGGTCCTACTGTTATTCGGTGCTGATAAAATTCCTGAAATTGCTCGTGTATTTGGCAAAGGAATGCGTGAGTTCAGAAAGGTAACCGGTGAAATAAAGCGAGAGTTTGATGATTCCACTGGCGGAATTAAGACTGAAATCGAAGACATGAAAGGTGAACTTGATCAGGCCAAAGATGATGTCTCCACAAATGTTCGAAGTTATCTGGATGATTCCGGAATCTCTGAAGATGTCAAAGAGATTAAAAAAGATCTGAAAGGATAATCCTCCTGTATATGAATTATCTGATTTTACTGGCTGGTTTTATTACTCTGCTTTTGAGTGGTGATTTCCTTGTGAGAGGTGGTGTTTCTCTTGCCAGGCATTTCAGAATTTCAACTCTTGTTGTCGGAATGACGGTAGTTTCACTGGGGACATCTGCTCCTGAACTTTTTGTTAGTTTGAAAGCAACATTGAACTCTCAGCCGGATTTTGCAACTGGGACAGTTATAGGTTCTAATATTTCTAATATCGCCCTTGTTCTTGGCCTAACTGCCATTATTCTTCCGATAGCTGTCAACAAAAGATCTACTCTTTTTGACTGGCCGGTTATGATGTCAGCAACTTTATTGTTTTTTGTTTTTATCCTTGACGGATGGCTGAATTTTTACGAGGGTTTAGTGTTTGTCATACTCCTTAGTGCATTTATAGTTTTTTCAATCTACCAATCACGCCGAAAAGAAAATACTGCAGGGACCAATGTCGTCCCGCCCAAATACTCATTGTTGAAATCCCTTCTCATCATTCTTGGCTCGGCTGTTGGATTATATTTTGGTGCAGAGTGGTTAATAAAAGGGGCATCAGAAATAGCCAAGAGTTTTGATATTAGTGAGTACCTGATTTCTGTATCTGTTGTTGCTTTTGGAACCTCAGTTCCTGAATTGGCCACATCAGTGGTTGCGGCTTTTAAGAAGGAAACAGATATATCCATCGGTAATATTATCGGGTCAAATATGTTCAATATTTGGGGAATTTTGGGAATAACTGCCCTGGTTAAGCCCTTACGCTTAAATGAACAGATCCGGAGCTTTGATATGTATTGGCTGATAGGTTTATGTGCTTTGCTGTTTTTAATGATGCTCCCGGTAAAATCGGGTAAGATATCCCGAATCAAAGGAGTGGTTTTGCTTATTTCTTACATAGTCTATCTTGCAATAATTTACTCTGGTGATGCCATTGTTAATTGAGTAAAACTTATTCTGTTTTCTCTCGGGTGTTGTTCTTACGCTTTTCATTTGTAGTGCCTCTTTGCGGTCTTAAGTATTATTAACAAATTTTTAGCGAATACCCCATAATAGTCAGCATTTAGCCTTTCTATTTTCGATACCTTTGCCGACCTTATGAGCATAAAAAAGTATTTTATTGTCTTGTCTGCTATCCTAGTAGTTTTGCCATCTTTTTCGATGGAAAAATCAAAAAAACAATTACAGGCAATCAGAATAGAGAAGACTATCAATATTGATGGTATACTCGATGAAGCTGTTTGGCTAGATGCACCTATTGCAAGGGATTTTAAAACTTATTCCCCAACTATGGGGGATCTTCCCTCTCAACCCACTGAAGTCAGAGTGATTTATGATGATCGGGCTGTTTACATAGCAGCAATCTGCTATGAGGAGTATCCTGATAGCATCATGAAGGAGTTTACAAAGCGAGACAATATTTACATGGGAAACACTGACAGCTTTAAAATTACATTGAATCCCTATAATGATGGCCAGAATATATATCAATTCCAGATAACTACTGCAAATGTTCAGGCTGACAGCAAAAAGTCGGTAAGCAGTGGTCGTATGGATATGCGTATGAGATATGGAGATTTTAGTTGGAATGCTGTTTGGGAAAGTGCTGTTAAAATAACTGATGAAGGATGGATATTAGAGATTGCAATTCCTTATGCAGCTATACGATTCCCTAAAGAAGACGTGCAGACCTGGGGCATAAATTTTTGGAGAACCATACGTCGGATAAGAGAAACTTCATCATGGAATCCTGTTGATCGTAGTTTTGCTGAAGAAGACCAGGATGGTGAATTACATGGTATCAGCTCAATTAAAGCACCTCTCCGTCTTGAATTATATCCATTTGCTGCCGGATATTATGAAATTAATCCTGAGAGCAAAGGAGCAAGTTATGCTGCCGGATTAGATCTTAAATATGGCATTAATGAGGCATATACTCTGGATATGACACTAATTCCTGATTTTGGACAGCGAAAGTCAGATGATATAGTTTTAAATCTTTCTCCATACGAAATAAAATACCGTGAGAACAGACAGTTTTTCACTGAAGGGCTTGAACTTTTTAGCAAAGCTGACATTTTCTACTCACGTCGGATAGGAAAACAGCCGGGTGGTTACTATGATGTTTACGATCTGTTAGAAGACTCGGTGGAATTTCTTGAAAATCCACCGGAGGTAAAACTTATTAATGCGACTAAAATATCCGGCAGGAGTTCAAATAACCTTGGATTGGGATTTTTCAATGCCATGACAGCAAATACTTATGCCAGGTATAAAAATCCTGAATTTGAAGAGGAGGAATTCCTTACAGAGCCATTTACCAACTATAATATGCTGGTTGCTGACCAGATCATTGGTCGTAATTCTTTTGTCAATCTGGCTAATACCAATGTGTATTCACCATCTCAAACCATGACAGCTAATGTTACAGCAGTAACATTTAAAATGGCAGATAAGAATAATATGTACAGCATTAATGGAAACCTGTCATACAGTTCAGTTTTGGAAAAAGATGAAATAAGTCCTGTTTCAGGTTATAAGGTAAATTTTGGTGGAGGCAAATACGGAGGGAATGTACAAGCTACTTATAATATATCCTTAATAACTGATACATATAATCCGAATCATATGGGTTATCTAAAGATGAATAATGCAATCAATCATGATTTGTCTTTTTCGTATCGTTTGCTTGAGCCATATTCGGTATTCAACTCGATGTCGCACAGTATTATGCTGGGATATGATCAGCTTTTTACGCCAAGGGAATATGCCCGTTTCGGTGGAATGATTAGTTCAAGAGCAACTTTCAGAAATTATTGGGATGTCAGGTTATCTTTAAGATCAGATCCATTTGGCTCTCAGGACTGGTATGAACCCAGAGTGAGTGGATGGTTTTATGCTCGTCCGGCCTATGCAGAGATAGATGTTAGCGGATCAACTGACTATAGGAAGCAATTTGCTATGCAGCTGGGATTTGAACGTCGTTGGAATGCAGAAGACGAAAAAGGCTGGGAAATTAGTACCATGCCCAGAATCAGAGTCAATGATAAACTGTCAATAACTCCACGCATTAAGCTGGAGAAGGTTGAAAATGAAATTGGATATACCACTTATCTATCAGAAGATAGTATTGTTTTCGGACGGCGAATGGTAACACGGGTAACGAATCAATTATCAGCCTCATATGTATTCAATAATGTATCCGCTCTGAGTTTATCGATGCGGCATTATTGGTCAGCGGTCGATTATAACAAATACTACATGCTCGAAAGCGATGGCACATTGTCAGATTATCCGGAATATAGCTCTAATGAGGATATAAATTTCAACATACTGTCAATTGACCTGGAATACAGCTGGAATCTGGCTCCTGGTAGTTTTCTGACAATTGTATGGAAAAACAATATCTATGCAAGTGAAGGCGTTGATGATGATTTATTTGTAAATTATTGGGATAACTTTGGCAGAACTATTAACGCTCCTCAAACTAATTCATTTTCAGCAAAACTCACTTATTATCTTGATTACCAGACCGTGATCCGTCCAAGATTACCCTTCCCGTAAAGGTTTGTGAAGCATATCGAAAAACCGTAATTTCAGGGTCAAATTCAGATTATGATCAGGGCTAGTGGAATTACTAAAGCATTCGGGGATCTTCAGGTTTTAAAAGGTATTGATTTTTCAGTTGAACGTAAGGAGATCGTAACAATCGTTGGACCAAGCGGTGCAGGAAAAACAACCTTACTTCAAATTCTGGGAACGCTTAGCCGTCCTGATTCAGGTGTGATTGAGATTCAAAACCAGGCAGTAACAAAGATGGATGAGAATAAACTGGCCGCTTTCAGAAACCAGTTTGTTGGCTTTGTTTTCCAGTTTCATCATTTACTACCTGAATTTACTGCACTGGAAAATGTTTGTATTCCTGCTTTTATTGCACGAAAAACAAGAAAACAGGCAGAGACCAGAGCATATGAATTACTTGAATTTCTTAACCTGACAGACAGAGTTTCTCATAAGCCAGCAGAATTATCGGGCGGTGAGAAGCAGCGTGTTGCTGTTGCAAGAGCTTTGATGAATAAGCCCGCAGTTATTTTGGCAGATGAACCATCAGGAAACCTCGATTCAGAGAATCAACAATACCTTCACGAACTTTTCTTTTCTCTTCGTGATCAATTCGACCAGACATTTGTTATTGTAACTCACGACAAAGAATTGGCAGAAATGAGTGATCGAAGCATTCAGATGAAAGATGGACTAATTTGCTAATTATGAATCTGGAGATAAAGGAATTTCTGGATTCAAGTTATGAGCGATACCATAATGCCTCGTTTATTCAGACTGATCCATTGCAGATTCCTCATAAATTCAAGCGTAAAGAAGACATAGAGATAGCAGCTTTTTTAACTGCTACCATTGCATGGGGTCAGCGAAAGACAATAATCAGGAATGCTGACCGCCTGATGAAACTCCTGGATGATGAACCTTACAGCTTTATTACAGGTTCTTCTCAAAAAGAATGGACCAGGTTTCAGAGTTTTGTTCATCGAACATTTCAACCTGCCGATTTATATTATTTTCTGGATAGCCTGCGCAGAATATATCTGGATGAAGGTGGCCTTGAAAATGTATTTAATCTTGGTTTTCAAAAAGGTGGTATTTTTGAATCAATTCAGCATTTCAGAGAAGTGTTTCTGCAATGGAGCCCTCAAAAGAGGACATTGAAACACGTATCTGATCCGGGTAAAGGATCAGCAGCAAAAAGAATAAATCTTTTTCTTATGTGGATGTGCCGACCAGATGAATATAATATACATTTTGGACTTTGGAATGAGATTCCAGCATCAGCATTAATCATTCCTCTTGATGTTCATGTTGGCCGGGTGGCCAGAGCTCTTGGTTTACTTGACAGAAAGGCGAACGACTGGGTCTCGGCAAGCTCTCTGACCGGAAACTTGAGTGAGTTTGACCCCCTTGATCCGGTGAAGTATGATTTCAGTTTGTTTGGTATAGGTTTAGAAAAAAAGTACTAGTTGTGTCGAATGCCTGGTTCAAATTCAAAGAGTTCACTATTGAACAAGATCGCACCGCAATGAAAGTTGGAACTGATGGTGTGCTGTTTGGTTCCTGGCTTGTATGGAGTAGAGATAGATGAGTTTGCCTTTAAACAGGCCAAAGATCTTGCAAAAGCCATTACTTTTGCTTATTCTGAGGCATAGATTATTTGAGAGTATGGTATAATGATAGTATCCTTCAGACGAGACCTGAAATGAAAAAAAGTAATTTGACCCGATATTTCCTGATTGTCCTAATGCTGTTTATTGCTATACAGGGAGGTGTAGGACTTATTGACAAAGAATCACCGAAGAAGGAGAAGCCATATTCTCCCTTATTTCTAAACTGGTCGGCTGATTTGCATGGTTTGCTTGTGTTAGAAGCAACAGCCAGGCGAATAGATATTTTAGATCCTGTTACTGGTATGGTGAGGAAAGGTCCTGTATTTGAAAATCCACCAACGGGAATGGCTTTAACTGAAGAAGAACTCTTTGTCAGCACAGATTTTGGAATTGGACATATTTATGTTTTTGATTTAAAAACACTCACCGAGAAGCGTCATTTTGCTGCCGGACCAGGTGCACGGTCTCCTGTTTATATACCCTCACAAAATGCTCTTGCAGTTTGTCATACATGGTTAGATGAAGTTGGCATTTATTCTCTGCCCAAGGGAAATCTGATTAGCACTATACCCCTTCTGCGTCAGCCATATATCAGTGTGCTCAGTAAGGATCAGAAATTCTTATTTGTTGCTAATTTCATTACTCATCAGGCTGCAGACCAGGATACTGTATCAACTGCTGTTTCTGTTATCAACCTTGAAACCTATGAACTTGAAAAACATCTGTTGTTATCAAATGGCAGTAATGCACTGAGGGGTATGGCTCTGTCATCTGATGGTGAGTATGTTTTAATCAGTCATAACCTGGGGCGCTTTCAGGTTCCGACCACTCAGCTTGAACAAGGATGGATGAATACTTCAGCACTGAGTGTTCTTAAGGTTTCGACTCTCAGTTATGAAGGAACTGTATTGCTTGATGAGCCAGAATATGGCGCTGCCGGATCCTGGGGAGTTGCATCTTATGACGGATTTATGGTGGTTGCTCATTCTGGCACCCATGATATTTCTTTAATTCCTGAGAAAGCATTTTTTAATAAGCTTGCATCAACAAAGAATCGTGAAAGTTTATCTTACGATTTAAGTTTTTTGAATGGTATCAGGAAACGGATTAAAATTCCCGGAAATGGTCCGAGGGCAATAAGCTTGGATGAGGCGGGGCTTTATGTGGGGATGTATTTTTCTGATACCATTAATCAGATAGCGTATCCGGCAGGAAATAGTATTATAGAATCATTCCCTTTGAATGCCGGTTTTGTTGAAAGTCAGGAGCGTTTGGGAGAAAAGTATTTTCATGATGCCAAATATTGTTTTCAGGGTTGGCAGGCTTGTAATGGGTGTCACCCAATGGATGCCAGGACAGACGGATTGAATTGGGACTTGCTGAATGATGGAACCGGCAATCCGAAAAATTGTAAAAGTATGCTGATGGCACACCATACACCACCGGCAATGATAACCGGGATACGAGAAGATGCTGAAATAGCAGTAAGAGCTGGTTTCAGATATATTCAATTTGCTCAGGTTTCTGACAAACATGCCAGTGCAGTAGATGCTTATCTTAGTAATTTGAAGGCTATTCCGAGCCCGTTTCTGAAAAGAGGTAAACTCTCGGGAAGTGCCAGAAAGGGGAAGAAAATATTTGAAGCCCTGGCTTGTGCATATTGTCATCCCGAACCCTATTATACCGACCAAAAAATGCATAGCTTTGTCAGCCCAACTGACACCCTGGGTGAACAATCCTGGGATACACCAACCCTGATTGAGGTATGGAGAACCGGTCCGTTTATGCACGACGGCCGGTGTGCAGAGATGAAAGAGGTGTTTAGTAATGAGTTGCATGGAATCAGAGGAGATATCTCAGATTCTGAATTGAATGATTTAGTAGAATATGTGCTTTCCCTTTAAATTTGAATACATAATAATTGAACCCTCTTCGGGTGATTCAATATCTGATCAGTTGAGTGATTGTATTGGTCAATATGAATTGCTTATAAAAAGCCAAAGAGCCGGATTCAATGTTGTTCGCCTGAGTTGGTTTTATGATATTTCAGAACTTGATAAGGGTATTAGTCTTTCCCGATTGATTAATGACAGCATGCCTGATAAAAACATGCCTGTTTGTGCACAGACATTTATCCCCCAGAAACCCCTGAATGGGAATCATGTTGAACTATTAGTATTGGGAGTGCAATCAGAAGGTGAGTGTGGGATGCGCAATAATCAGCTGGGAGGCATCTCTTTTCAAATGGTGGAGTCAACAGATATGAAATGGTTATTCTTTGGAGGAACTGGATCAGATGGTGATTCACGTCAAACTAAAGGAGCGGCAGAAAAGGTTTTTAATAATTTATCCGAAGTGTTGAAATGGGAGAATCTTTCGTATAAACATCTTCTCAGGCAATGGAATTATATTGGAGGAATTCTTGAGATTACTGAGCTGACTGGTGCTGTTTGTCAGAATTACCAGGAATTCAATGATGCAAGGGGTCTTAGGTACCATCAAGAAGGATTGATGAATAATTTCCCTGCTGCGACTGGTATCGGCATATCTGGCAAGTCTGTAATACTTGAAGGCATTGCTTTGGAAGCTGATTCTCAAACTCAGGTTTTTTCACTTCATAATCCGGTTCAGCAAGATGCTCATCGCTACTCAAATGATAGATTGATTGGCTCAGAGGTAGAATCAACACCACTGTTTGAAAGGGGGAAAGTGGTTTTTTCTCATGGCCAGGGGCATATCTGGGTATCAGGAACAGCTGCTATTCGGGGTGAAAACTCAATAAAGGGGAACACTCAGGATCAGACAAAATTAACCTGTGATATAATAGATTTATTAGTTAGCAATGAGAACCTGGTTGAAGCCGGGTTGCCGCCAAAAGATTACATCGTTGAAGCTGTTTATCTGAGGGCCTATGTCAAATATCTTGGGGATGGAGAATATGTCAGAAGATATTTGAAAGAAAGATATGCTGACATCCCCATACATGCCCTTCAGGCTGATGTTTGCAGAGACGAGTTGTTAGTTGAAATTGAGGCTGAGTTTAGTGTTCAATAGCTTAAGACATCGTTTATTCTTCGTAATCCTAAATTTTCTGCCCTTCCAGATCTTCTATTCAATCTCCTTTGTTTCGTCGACAAATTTGATTCCTAGACTCTCGAGTTCATCCAGAATTGGATTATATATGGCTGCATTTACCGGAATCTTAACACCTGAACTTTGAATAGTACCATTTAAAATCAGCTTTGAAGCAATACCTACCGGTGTTCCGACTGTTATTGCCATTGCGGTTTCTTCCTGATTGATCCCTTTAACCACAAGGCTTGAGCGAGTTTCATATTTTTTATCTTTTAGTTCCCATTCAAAAACATGTTCCATAACAATCATGTCTTTGTCATCAGGATCTAAAATCCATTTCTCTTCCAGCTTCTTTTGTAAGATCTGAGCGGGGCTAAGGTTTTTCACTCCTATAATTTCGTTCTCAAAAAGTCCCAGCCATTTTATCTTTTCCATAATCTCACCTTCCGGATCAATACCAGTATACTGAGAAAGTTTTTGCTCAATGGGAGTTTCAGGATCATATTTCATGAAGGAGTTAACAAACTCACAGTAGGTCATGTTATGTGAATTCTCCATGATAAAACTATCGTCAGTAAGGCCTAATTGTACAAAAACATCCCAGGCTTCGCAAAAACCTGGTCGTCTCATAGTCCCTCTTACCATGGTTGGAATGTCAAGCAAATCGTAAATTTGTCGGTAAGCTAGTGAATCGCGATTAGGATATACTTCAAAATCACCTACATCCTGAATGTTTGTGTATTCAAGACGACTGAATAATTTGTGATAAGGGATATGCTTATATCTTTTGTTTCTAATAAACCTTGAGGTTCCTTGCCCAGCCAAAACTACATTTCTTGGATTCCAGGTGAATTTATAATTCCAGGGATTATTATCATATTCCGGGGCAACCAGTCCACCCGTTCTTGATTTAAAAGAGATTGGTTTCCCTCCTTTATCCTTAATGCTATCAATAATCCGCATAGCACTCATGTGGTCTATCCCGGGATCAACACCCAGTTCGTTTATAAATAAGAGGCCTTTTGCTCTGGCCTCCTCATCCATTTCACTGATTTCTTTTGAAACATATGAGGCGGTTACCATTGATTTTTCCAATTTGAGGCATGCTTTGGCAACCAAAGGGTGAAATCTGGCAGGGAGCATTGATATTATCAGGTCAGAATTAATTAAGTGTTCCTGATGCTCTTCCAGTTTATTAATGTCAAACAAAATGGCTTTGCCACGCTTATGTTTACTGATTTTCTTTTCAGCCATCTTCAAATCAGAGTCGCCTACTGTAACATGCCAATTTTCTGATTCAGCTTGCTCAAGCAGGTAAGAGATTAATCGGGTTGTCGACAGGCCAGCTCCGAGGACTAATATTCTCTTCATGATAGGTTCATTTTCTTAGGTGATAAATGTAAAATTTTAGTCCATCTAAAAAAATAGAAATTGACAGGTGTTGAGAAATAATTGCTTTCGGTTAATGGCTCCGAATTGATAAATTTTATCTTTGTTTTCCACTATCATAAAAGGGATATGGTAAAGACGAGAAGTGCGGTTGAAACTCCATTAATGAAACAGTATTATGCAGTTAAGGATAAACATCCGGATGCCGTGCTATTATTCAGAGTTGGAGATTTTTATGAAACTTTTTCTGATGATGCAATTAAGGCGGCCAGGATCTTGGGAATTACTTTAACCCGAAGAGCTAATGGAGCAGCATCATACGTTGAATTGGCAGGTTTCCCACATCATGCCCTTGACACTTATCTTCCAAAACTTATCAGGGCTGGTCAGCGAGTGGCTATCTGTGAACAGCTGGAGGATCCGAAATTAACAAAGAAGATAGTTAAGCGTGGTGTTACAGAGTTAGTTACTCCTGGGGTTTCTTTAAATGACAATGTGCTCGAGCATCGTGAAAACAACTATTTAGCAGCTGTTCATCTTGACAGAAAAATGCTTGGTGTATCTTTCCTTGATATTTCAACCGGGGAGTTCATTACTGCAGAGGGGAGCGCTGATTATGTTGATAAACTTCTCAATAGTCTAAACCCAAAAGAGGTTCTGTACCAGAAGGGCAAGGAAGAGGCTTTTAAAGATCATTTTGGAAATAAGTTCTATACCTATACACTTGATGACTGGATCTTCACCAATGATTCAGCTCAGGATCGTCTTCTCAAGCAGTTTGAAACAAGTTCGTTAAAGGGGTTTGGGATCGAAAAGCTTGAATATGGAATCATTGCTGCCGGAGCTATTCTGCAGTATCTTGATTTAACACAACACAATAAAACTAAACACATATCCAGGGTATCCAGAATCGAAGAGGACAAATATGTGTGGCTTGACAAGTTTACAATCCGTAATCTGGAACTTTTTCATTCTTTAAATGAAGGCGCCAGTACTTTGGTGGAGGTAATAGACAAAACTATTTCACCTATCGGAGCCAGACTACTCAAGCGATGGCTGGCTTTGCCTTTGAAAGAAGTTCAGCCATTAAATGAGCGTTTAAATGTGGTAGAATACTTTCTAAAACACCCTGATTTTCGTGATCACATTGAAGAAAACATCCGGGAGGTAGGCGATTTAGAAAGAATTATTTCGAAAGTAGCAGTTGCCCGTATCAGTCCGAGAGAGGTTGTTCAGTTAAAACATGCTTTACTTGCGATTGAGCCAATAAAAAGAGCCTGTTTGGCTGCTGATGATTTGAGTCTGAATCAATTTGGGGACCTGCTGAATCCATGCGAACATATAAGAAACAGAATTCATTCAGAGTTAATGCCTGACCCACCTCATCATGTTAGTAAGGGGAGGGTGATGGCTGAGGGTGTCAACCCGGATTTGGACGAGTTAAGAGAAATTGCATACTCAGGGAAAGACTATCTTGCCAGATTACAGGAGAATGAAAGTAAGCGCACGGGTATCACATCTCTGAAAGTGGGCTTCAATAATGTTTTCGGATATTATTTCGAGGTTAAGAACACCCATAAGGATAAGGTGCCGGAAGAATGGGTGAGGAAGCAAACTCTGGTTAATGGCGAACGGTATATAAATGAAGAGCTTAAGGAGTATGAGTCGAAGATTCTGGGAGCTGAAGAAAAAATTCTGGAATTAGAGACACGGCTTTTTAATGATCTGGTAATATCGCTCATTGAATATATTGAGCCTGTACAGATCAATGCAAATATTATTGGTCAATTGGATGTATTAAGATCATTTTGCCAGACAGCCAGAGAAAATAAATATATACGTCCGGTGCTGAGTATGGAGGATACCATAGTTATTCAAAAAGGGCGTCATCCTGTTATTGAAAAACAATTACCTCTTGGTGAGGAATACATTGCAAATGATGTAAAACTTGACCAGAGCGATCAACAGGTCATCATTATTACCGGTCCGAATATGTCTGGTAAATCAGCACTACTCAGGCAGACTGCACTTATTGTATTATTGGCACAGATTGGCTCATTTGTTCCGGCTGAATCGGCAAAAATAGGATTGGTGGATAAGATATTTACCCGTGTTGGAGCCAGCGATAATATCTCACTCGGTGAATCAACCTTCATGGTTGAGATGAATGAGGCTGCCTCAATTCTGAATAATCTGTCTGACCGCAGTTTAATACTTTTTGATGAATTGGGTAGGGGAACAAGCACTTATGATGGAATATCCATCGCCTGGTCAATTGTTGAGCACATACATGAGCATCCAAAAGCCCGGGCGAAAACTCTGTTTGCAACTCATTATCATGAACTGAATGAGATGGAGAAATCGTTCAAAAGAGTAAAGAATTATAATGTTTCTGTGAGGGAGGTTGACAACAAAGTTATTTTCCTAAGAAAACTGGTAAAGGGTGGTTCAGAGCACAGTTTCGGTATTCATGTTGCCCGAATGGCTGGTATGCCGAAATCCATTGTTAGCAGGGCCACTGATATTCTCAAAGAAATGGAATCGTCTCACCGGCGTGAATTGTCACATGAGCCCGTAAAAGATCTCGCTCAGAACAGGGAAGGTTTTCAAATGTCTTTTTTCCAGCTAGATGATCCCGTTTTACAGCAAATAAGGGATGAGATAGCCAATCTTGATGTTGATAATCTGACTCCCCTCGAGGCACTTAATAAGCTTAGTGAGATCAAGAGGATTTCGGGAATTCCCGATTAAGATCGGGAGTCGGGAATAGGGAATCGGGAATAGGGAATAGGGGACAAGGGGACAGTCAACGACCATTGACCAACGACCATTGACCAACGACCATTGACCTATTTTCTTGTCAATGTTAGAATACTTACTTCTGCGGGGCAGTTGAATCTTACTGGTAATCCACTTACTCCTGCTCCTCTTGATGTATAAGCTATCATTTTATCGATAGTCCATAAACCATTATTGAACTGGTTTCCTTCGAACTGGTGTGTGATAATCGGATGGCCTTCCCTTAAGCAAATTTGGCCACCATGAGTATGACCGCATAAGTAGAGGTTATAATTGTTCTCTGAAGCGGTAGTGGCCAGCTCGGAAGTATGTACCAGGGCAATTTTAAAGTCATAAGTATTTGTTTCAAGGCTCATTGGTGCAAGTTCGGTAAAGAAATTAAAGGGATCATCAGTGCCGGTAATGAGAATTTTTTGTCCGTCTTTTTCAATTTCTACTGATTCGTTGATAAGAAGTTCGATGCCGGACTGATCTTCATAACTGGCCATAAGATAAGTGTCATGGTTACCCAGAACAGCGAATGTGCCTAAAGGCGCTTGAATATACTTTGACAGGATGGTAAAGGGCTTCAGTATATGGCTGAAACTGCCTGAGCTATCACGGCGGTAATCTCCGGTTAGCACGCAAAGGTCAAATTCAAGGTCTTTTATTTTGTTGGTGATCAGGGCTGCAAAGCCTGGAATGGAGTCAAGATGGAGGTCAGAAAGGTGGAGAATCTTTAATCCTTCGAATGCATCCGGCAGCTTAGGGAAACACAATGGAATATTACTGACAGTTATTGTTTTAGCATTGCCATATCCTTTGTTATAGTAGCCGGTGATTTTTAGAAACAACACAAATATTTTCATCAGCCTGAGGAAAAGGCTCCAGCGGCTTTTACTTTTTTTGCCACTTTTCTTTTGGGCGTATCCTACATTTTCAAGAGCTGATCGGGTTGCGGCCCAAACCAGACGTTTATCTTTTCGTATATCGGGAGGATCGAGAAAATTATACATGATGGAGTTTTTCTTGCTTGAAAGTACAAAAATGAGTTATTATTTCAACATGAAATTATGAAATGGCATTGTTTCCGACAGGATGTGATCGGTTGCTCGGTTACTCCGTTACCCCGTTACTCCGTTACCCCGTTACTCTGTGATAGCAGCTGATATTTACGGGTTTTACTTAACAAGCCCTACTTTTGGTGCAGCTGACCAGTTGACTTCTTCACAAAATGAATCAACCAGGAATATCCAGTGGAGCGAAGTATTTTAGAGCTGTTCAGGGACAACTTAATGCCCTATTTATTTGTATTATAAATCAAATGATAAACTTTTAAAGTTTTTCAAGATTATTTTATCTGTTTGCGGAATAGAATTCCAACAAATGGAATAACTTGCAAATTATTATTATTGTATAATTTGCCAGAAATCAGCAAGTTGATAGAGAGAAATGCATTTTTGGATTGATTTTTGCCCAATAGTGTGTTATAATCGGAAAAAGTGATGAAACTACAGAAATGTTTGTTCCTGGTTTTTTTTGGTTTTGGTATTCTCACGAATGCGGGAGCCTGGTCGTCTTTTGATGATCTTACCATTATTCCTCCAAATAGCATATGGAATTATAATGATCAAGGTATTGATTTAGGAAGTATTTGGACAATTTCAACTTTCAATGACAATAATTGGAATGCGGGGAAGGGTATTTTTGGATATGGGATGGATAATATTTCAACCCAACTTGATTTTGGCTTGCAGGAGCAAAATAAAATTATAACATATTATTTTCGGAAGAGCTTTGAATTGACATCACTAAATTCCATAAACTCTTTGAAGCTGAGTGTGTTAAGAGATGATGGGATTGCTGTATACTTAAATGGAAATCTTGTTGTTCGTAATAACCTACCTGAAGAGTTTGATTATCTTACATTAGCTCAGGAATCTGTACCAGCAGCCGATCAACAAAACTATATACATTATTCAGTGGATGCTGAATTTTTAGTACTAGGTAAGAATACTATTGCTGTAGAAGTTCATCAGGCGAATGCAGAGAGTTCAGATTTAGGATTTGATCTGTATTGTACCTTGTCTTCTGATTTACCTCGGAATATTGTTATTAATGAGGTGATGTCGGGAAACCATTCAGCATTTATTGATCCTCAAACAAATCAATTTTCAGATTACATTGAATTGTTTAATGCCTCTTCGGATGTTGTTGACCTTTCAGGATATTACCTGAGTGATAGTAAGACTAAACATAAAAAGTGGAGAATTCCTGAAAATACTGTGATTAATCCTGATGGATATATCCTTTTTTTTGCTGATGGAACAGATACAATTAATCACACAAGTTTTAGAACAAGTTTGACTGGAGAATTGATTGGCTTGTATGATCCAGATGGATTTCCTGTGGATACTATTGATCTTCCACAACAATACTTTGACATATCTTACGGAAGAGATCCGAATGATTTAGGGAAACTTCAATATTTTGCCAATCCAACTGCAGGAACAGAGAATAGCGATGGGGTTAATCTTATTGAACAGGCTGGAAGGGTGCAGTTTTCCAATGAAGGAGGCTTCTATTCAGGATCATTGCAATTGCAACTTGAAACCAATTCTGCTGAGGGAGTTATCAGGTATACGACAGATGGAGGTACACCACGGTTTAATTCAAGCAGATATAGTTCGACAATTGCCATCGATGAAACGACTGTTATAAAGGCTAAAGTTTTTGAGCCTGGACTGCTACCTGGAGAAACCATAAGTAATACCTATTTTATTAATGAGGATATTAGTTTGCCCGTTTTCTCGATCAGTACTGAAGATGATTATTTGTATGACAATAGTGTTGGGATTTATCTGGACGCTAACGTCGCAACAAGAAAGCCCTGGGAACGACCTGCAACTTTAGAGTTTTTTGAACCTGATGGTGTCAGGGGTATAGTTGCTGATGTGGATATCAGATTATTTGGGAGAGGTGCGATAAATTTCCCGGAGAAATCATTGGCTATTTATGCCAGACAAAGCCTGGGTGTAGGTTATATCAATTATCCTCTATTTTCACATATGCCGCTTAATTTCTTTGAATCGTTTTTACTGCGTAGCTCTAGTGATGACTGGCGGTACACTTTATTTAGAGACGGTATGATTCAAAGCATAGTCCAGGATCAGCTAAATATTGATGTCCAAGCATATCGTCCAAGTATTCTTTTTTTAAACGGAGAATATATGGGGATCCACAATATTCGGGAGAAGTATAATGAAAACTACCTTGCCTCTCATCATGGTGTTGATCCGGAAAACCTGGATGTTCTTTTTATTGACAATGATGACTCTCCCGCAAGTATAGAGATTATTTCTGGTGATGTTGGTGCTTATAAAACGCTGTTGAATTTCGTAACAACAGCTGATTTATCTAAGGATGAGAATTATGAAATGGTTGCATCATTAATGGATATTGACAACTATATTGATTACATAATTGTGCAAGTTATCTCTTCCAACAGAAGTTGGCGTCATAATAGGAGAGTTTGGCGTCCGAAAACGCCCGACGGCAAATTTAAATGGTTGCTTTTTGATCTTGACTATGGTTATTCCTTCATTGATCTGGATGTTTTGGAACAATTAGGTGAGAATGATCCTCTTATGTCACATTTAATTGAGAATGAGGATTTCACAGATCGATTTATTTCAAGGCTATTAGTAGTTGATCAAACTGTTTTCCATCCGGATAGGGTAATCCATTATATTGATAGCCTAGCTGCTCAAATTGATGGTCAGATTGATCGGCATCTTGATCGGTGGGGAGGTACCTGGCCAGGAATGATTACGAGTAAGGCTGACTGGAAGAAAAAAGTGCAGGTTATGCGAGATTATGCTACCAACAGGCCTTCAATAACAAGGAATTACCTGGAAGACTTTTTTAATTTGGCTGGTGATATTGATGGTGTTTTTTCAATTATTCCAGAGAATAGTGGAAGAATAGTTGAGGACGGAATAGAAATTGACCATGATCAATCCATAACTAAGTTCGCCAAGGATATACCTCTTAGCTTCGAGGCAGTGCCCACTCCTGGTTTTAAGTTTAATGGTTGGAATAGTGGAGTCTCAAGTGGCACCAGCATTGTATTATCCAAATCCGAGTGGAAATATTTGGATGATGGAAGTAATCAGGGAACAGCTTGGATTGGGGTGGGATTTGATGATAATAGTTGGAGTTCAGGCAATGCTAACCTTGGCTTTCAAAATGAAAATGATACAGATATTAATAGTGGCCATATTACCTATTACTTCAGAAAGGAATTTGAAGTTATTGACTTAAATCAATATAGTAAGCTAAACCTAGATTTATTGAGAGATGATGGAGCTGTTGTATATTTAAATGGTGTTGAGGTATACCGATCTAATATGCCATCTGGAGTAATAGATTTTCAGACATATGCGAGCACCATGGCAGGATGGGTTGACGAAAGAACATATCACCATACTGAATTGGCCATTGATTTATTGGTGTCAGGTACTAATACATTTGCAGTTGAAGTACATCAGGATGTTCCAAGTTCTAATGATTTGAGTTTTGATTTAGCCTTATCAGGTGTTACAGAAGGAAAATCGTTAGAAAACCCGGTTACCATTGTTACAGCAAATGATTTCAATTTGGCAGCTGAATTTGTTAAAGTCACAGAAAGTCAGGTCGTAATATCAGAAATTGCCTACAATCCTCCAGATAATAATGGTGGTACTGAAGCTGGCTTTATTGAGGTTTCAAATATTGGAGATCATTCTATTGATATTTCAGGATATGCTTTTACGGTGGGAATATCCTATGTCTTTCCCGTAGGTACAATTTTAGAGGCTAAAGAGAAGCTGTTAGTGGTGAAGAATTTGAATAATTTCAATACAATTCAGGGTCAGGTATTCCAATGGACTAGTGGTAATCTGTCAACCAATGGAGAAACCTTGAAAATTAATTCCCCTAATGGAGATATAGTGGATGAGGTAAGCTATTCTATAAATGCACCCTGGCCTGAAAAAGGATCATTGAATGGAGCCTCAGTTGAGCTTTTGAACCTGGGAGATGACAATAATAATGGGAATAATTGGAGGGCCAGTCAGGGAGCTGGAGGGACTCCCACCATTATAAATTCAATTGCACTGGCAAATCTTTCCATAAATGAGTTTCTTACTCTACCTGAATCTGAAGGGTACTTAAAAAACACTGATTGGATAGAAATATATAATGGGAATGACAAACCGATTGATGTTGGAGGATTATATCTTAGCGATGATCCACTAGATCCGCTTAAATGGATGATTCCATTTGGTTTTCCAGATGAAAGTACTGTTGAGCCGGGTGAAGTACTGTTATTCTTGGCAGATAATCAGCCTGATCTGGGATTTAAGCATTGTGGTTTTAAAATTGGAGGTAATTCAGGTGATATTGTTATTAGTATGGGTTTTATAGATTGGGTGACACAAATTGATCATATCAATTATGGATTGCAGGCCCAAGGAAAATCTAATGGCAGGTTTCCTAACGGAGATGGAGAGTGGTTAACATTCTCCGACCCGAGTCCTGATCAATTAAATCGCCCGGGATCAAAATATATTATTGTACCTCATACGTGTGAATCAGGAGATTGGGTCCCTATATATGCTAAAGTATTAAATGAAGATGGTAGTGTTGATTATACCTTTCATGGAGAGAAAACAATTGATGTTGGATCAGCAGCAGTTGAACCATCAATTATGCGATTTACCAAAGGAGTTGGTTATGCTGTGGTGAAACTTACTGCAAATAAGGATGTTGAAATCAGAGTTGAAGATCTTGATGATGTAGCTTTTATTCATGTTGTTTCAGATATTCCAGTAGTTACATTGTCACCTACTTATAATACAGATTTAACTTTAACCTCTGGAGTTAACTACTTTATTGAAGATGAATTAACTATAGGAGAGTTTGGTTCCCTGACAATTGAAAAAGGGGTCAGGATAAGATTTGGTTCAAAGGCGAATATAATTTCGAATGGACCTGTGTTTATAAATGGAACTCCTGGAATGCCAGTTGTGTTTATGCCACATGAGAGTGATGAAAAATGGGGAGGTCTTGAGATTCGTGATCATGATGGGCTATCAGTTTTAAATCATGCCTTTTTCTTCCATGGTGGGAGTGATCCAAGCCGCTTGTTTTTTCATACTGAAACTCAGGCCGTAGTTAGAAGTTCGTTTGCTGATATTTGTATGTTTAACTGTTATATTTTTGAAAATATAGGGAAAGGATTTGGGTCTGAATCTGCTGAAGTAATTATTGATGAATGTTTGTTTGCTACTTCAGCTATGGGACCTGAATTTAGACAATCTTATAGTTTAGTAGACCATACATGGATAGTAGATATTCCAGATCCTGATCGGGAACGTACAGGTAATGACAATGATGGAATTTATTTTTGGAAGGATTTGAATGATGAACATCCTCCTTCAAGACTTGATAATAGTGTTGTTGCAAATATTGAAGATGATGCAATTGACATGCTTGCTTCTGACATAGAGGTTTATAATACCCTCTTTTTTGAAATTATGGATAAGGCATCTTCATGTGGATATTGGTCAGATGCATCATTTGACCGGTGCCTGATTATTGGATGCAATGCAGGAATTGTTCCTGGTTGGTGGTCTGACGCAAAAGTTAGCCATACAACCTTTTATGAGACTTCTCGTCCAGTAAAGAATTCAATTTTTGGAGCAACCGAAGTTTGGAATTCAATTTTATCGAAGTTTTCTGATGTTGCATGGAATGACGATTTATCTAACGAACCAACATTTTATTATTCTCTTTCAGATACTAAAGTGTTACCAGGAGAGAATAACCTCTTAGGTGATCCGAAATTCATTGGTACAGGAGTCAATAGTCTGCATTTAAAGTATGATTCACCAGCAATTGATAAAGGAGATCCTGAGTTTGAGCCAGACCCTGATGGAACACGGCCAGATATTGGTAAATTCTCTTATCAATCAACTGTCGGAGCTGGAGCTATTGTTGTAAATGAGATTTATTACAATCCTTCAGCCAGTCATGGAAAGGATAGCGATTTTGAATTTATCGAATTATATAATCCCTATAATGAGGCAACTAATATTTCAGGTTACCAACTGCAAGGAGCAATTGATTTTACTTTCCCATTTAATACATGGTTGAACGGTGGAGAATATCTTATTTTGACTGCTAATGCTGAATCCTATAAGTATCTGGATAATAAAGTTTTTGATTGGGGTAGTGAGAAATTGTCCAATACTGGTGAAACATTGACTTTTATTGATGTAAATGGGAAGAAGCTTGCTGAAATATCCTATTCAGGACAGGATCCCTGGAGTCCTCTTGCTGATGGAAATGGATTCAGCCTGGAGTTAAGTAATCCGGGGGATGACAACTCTGCACAAGAAAATTGGCGTTCGAGTTATGAAGCTTGGGGGACACCAGGTGAATTGAACCGAGTTCCAGATTTCACAAAGGTAAAACTCAATGAGATTCTTGTTAATAATAATTCAGTTAACCTTGATGATCGGGATAAACATTCTGCATGGATTGAGGTATATAATGGTTCAGATGCTCCTATAAATATTGGGGGCTACATAATTCGGAATGAAAACAGCCAAATGGATCATCAAATTCCAATTTCTGATGCTTTCAGTACACTTATTCCCTCGGGAGACTATATTATTCTCTACCTGGATGGCCTGACAGGTCAGGGCCTGTTTCATACCAGCTTGTTACCCGATGTGTCTGGTGGGATGTTTGGATTGTATCATTTAGATTTTGATGGAGTTACGTTGAAGGAGATTGATAAGTTGGATTATCCTGCAGGTAGTGAAGACATCTCGTTTGGAAGGTTTCCTGATGGTTCTCCCGAAGTGCAATCCTTTGCAGAGCCAACACCTCGAAGCTCTAATGTGGCTCCAAGTGAAAACCTTATTGCACCCAAAATCTTTAGCTCCGGGCAAACACTGCCTGTGTTAGTCAGGTATTCAGATCCTGATTTATTCCCAGAAACAATGAATCGATCTGAAAATATTGAATTAGTGCAACAGAGCATAATAACAGATCAGGTTTATTTAAGAAAAGGCTTGGGATTGGAGTGGATCACCCCCTCTATGGATGAGGATGTAGTGTTAAAACTTGAGGATGATTCACATGACTTAACATTTGATTCGCACAGGCCAATCAGAATAAGAAGTGAAAAGATTCTTCGCTCCCAGGTATGGACTGCAGATTATGATTATGAAATAATTTCAGCTTTGAATATTCCTGCTAATGCTACTTTGACGATTGAAGCAGGAACAAGAATATTCATAAAAAAATATGCCAATATCACAGTTGAAGGGCAAATACAAATAAATGGAGTTCCTGGTAATCCTGTTGTTATTCTTCCCCTCGCGGCTGGTGAGAGATGGGGTGGGATACAGATTCATAGTGGATATGGATCCGTAAATATTTCGCACTGCTTTCTTGTACAAGGCGGGAAAGGTATTTCCAAAAATCCAGGTTCATATGACAAGCAAGCAGTAATAGAGTCTGAGAGACCTCTTTTTCTTGATAATGTATATATGATCGAATTAGGGGGTAAAGGTGTTCATGTAAAAGATGCAAAACTAGAGATGCATAATTCTGTTCTTTATAATTGTCTATCCGGAATTGAGTTAGAGAATTCTCCAGCGACTATTACGGGATCTCATTTTATGTATCTCCCAAATAATGATAACCCGAATCCCGAAGACAATCAAGATGCGATTACAGCTTTCGGTTTTGACGGTTCTGTGGAAGGTCAAATTACTATAAGCGGATCCTATTTCTATAAAATTGGAGATGATGGATGTTCATTTATAACTGATTTGCCTGTTAGCGTACGGGATTCATATTTTGATGAAATTGAAGATAAAGCACTTTCGGCTAAACAATCGCCAGTTGATGTCAGATTTTCTGTTATTGAACAATCTGATATTGGGATTGAGCTTGATCATGGATCTTCAGGTGATTTTGACCATATTACTTTTTATCAGAATCGAAGTGCTATTTCCTTAAGTCATTCTGATGGTTCTTTTAGTGGGGCTAATGCTCATATAACAAATTCTATTATAGCTCAGAGTGAAGATCAGGATTTTAAGGTCTCAGATGGTACAAGTCTATCAGCTGAATTTAATTTGAGTACTGGTGATAATTATCCTGGATTGGGAAATATTACAGGAAATCCAAGGTTTGTGGAACCTTCTACGTCCGACTTCAGATTGTCAAATGGATCAGTTGCTATAAACAATGGTGATCCGGCATATGCAAATGATGATGATGGTTCACGAACTGATATCGGCAGGTACACCCTGCTAAATGGTGCTAGTATTGGAAACCTTATGATAACGGAAATTCATTATTTGCCCTCTGATCCACTTGTGTCAACGAAGTTTGTTGAAATCCACAATATGGGTAGTGGAACTGTAGATTTGGATGGATATTCTTTTGGGGGGGATGTTTCCTACACTTTCAGTGCTGGATATGAGGTAGGTCCTGGAGATTATTTCGTTGTTTGTCAAGATGTTTCAGTTTTTGCTGGACAAGATTTTATCCATGTTCAATGGACAGATGGTGATCTTCCCATAGAAAACGGAGAAATTATATTGATGAGCCCTGATGGAGATATAATTGATGAAATAATTTATAATGATTCAGATCTATGGAGTCAATGGCCAATGGGCAAGGGCCCAAGCCTGGAGTTTGTGGAAACAGAGCTTGATAATTCAACTGTTCACTCTTGGAGAAATAGCTATTATATTGGTGGAACTCCTGGAAGGGACAATTCAATTCCACCAATGGAAGACTTGTATATTAATGAGTTTATGGCTAGAAATCTGACTACCTTTCCTGATGAATTTGATTTTATCAGTGATTGGATAGAGTTTTATAATGGGTCAAATCATTTTATAACGCTTAATCATCTATTTATAACACGGGACTTTGAGACGCCAGACATGTATGAATTTACAGCTGACCATCAGGACTCATTATTTATCCCACCGGGAGGATATCTGGTCGTTCATGCTGATGAACTTGATGATGCTGGTGCATATCATTTGTCTTTCCTTTTGTCAGGTAGTGGTGGCCAAATTGGTTTGTACAGTATTACAAATGGTATTGTTAATGAGATAGAGGGTTTGGTTTATCCGGAGCAGACAGGAGATGTTTCATATGGACGATCATCTGATGGTCATGATACTTGGACTTTTTTCTCCAGTCCGACTCCTGGAAGGGCAAATGGGAGTAATATTTCAGGAATTACTGGAGTATATATTAATGAGATAATGGCCAGGAATTCTTCAGTTCATATTAATAATGTTGGATTGTATGATGATTGGATTGAGCTCTATAACTCGAACAGTGAATCCATTAATATTGGAGGTTTGTATATAACTGATAGGGAGTCAGATTTGACCCTTTGGCAGATCCCGGAAACAAATTCAGAGTTAACGACAATACCAGGCAAGGGATACCTAATGATTTATCCATCAGGAGATCCTGCTTTAGGTGTACAACACACTAATTTCCAGTTGGCCGGAAGTGGAGAATATGTTGCACTATCTCAAGTATTGTTTGGAATTAACACCATTATTGACGAAGTTAGTTATGGTGCTCAGACTTCTAATATTTCATATGGTCGGGAAGAGGATGGGGATGCAAACTGGGTATTCTTTGATTCACCAACACCATTGCAAAGTAATTTAGGTTCAAGTTCCGCTAATTATAACCATCAGGATATTGTGCAATGGCTTGTTTATCCTAATCCAGCCAGTGAACTCTTGCATTTACAAATCCAATTATCTGAATCTAGCCTAATACATTTAAATATGACTAACATGTATGGTTATTCAGTATACAGTATAGATTTGAGAGATGGGTTATTTTCACCAGGGAAAATAGAGAAAACTATCAATATTAGAAATTTTAAGTTATCTCCTGGTTATTATTTTATTACACTGAGGATCGGAGAAAAATCAGAGACAAGACGCATAGTAGTTTATTAATATTTGAAATGTAAAAAAACACATCAAAATATTCCTAGTTTTAGTAATAATAGTTATAAATATTCTATTGATTAACAAGTAAAACAAAACATTATATGCTGAAAAAGTTCATTATAGGCTGGGTGATTTTATTAGGAGTGATATTAGGGACTTTGGGAAAGCCAAGGATGATTCCGACGGGAACTAATCTTCCTGCAACAATAGAATCACCAATGACACTTACACAGGATAATTCGCCTTATGTAGCGAATAGTAATGTCACAGTGATTTCAGGAGTAAAGCTCACGGTGGAAGCTGGAGTTGTTATTCAGTTTGCTCAAGGAGCTGGTTTGTATATCGAGGGGCAGTTGGAAATGAAAGGGAGAGAATGGGGTCCTATTGTCCTTGAGCCTAAATCCGGGCATCCCAATTGGGATATTTTGAGTTTGGTTGACCCATCAGGGCTTTGTGTCATTGAATATGTTAACATATCTGGCACTACACTTGGTGATAACCCAGGCAGAGAACAAGCGGCAATAACTGCATATAAAGCAGATGATTTGCTAATTGATCACGTTAATTTTACCGATAATTATGAGCCATTAAGGATTGTCTCATGTGATAATGTTACAATTCAATACTCATCATTCTATTGCGACAAAGCAGGTAGTGATTACTTGAATTTCGCAGAGAATTCTTCTGGCCTTATTCAGTACTGTGAATTTATTGGAAATGACAAAGATAATTGCGATGCAATTGATTTTGATTTTTCTACTGCTCTTATTCATGGAAATATTATTTATGGATTCAGTGGGGATAATTCTGATGGAATAGATATTGGTGGTGATGATTCTAATGTTATAATCACTGAAAATAGGATAAGTGATATGTCTGATAAGGGTATTTCAATTGGTGAACAATCGAGGGCACTGGTGGAGAGAAATATTGTATTTAATGCCGCTGGTGGAATTGTTTCAAAAGATCTTGCAGTAGTTACAGCAAATAATAACACTGTGTTTAATTGTGAAGTTGGTGTGTCTGGCACGAGTAATCCAAAGGTTAACTATGGAGGAGGTATTCTTTATGTTACTAATACTATTATTGATAATTGCGACCAATCATTTACTAGTGAACATAATTCAACTGTTACAATTAATTATTGTATTTCAGATGCCGGAAGTATGTCGGGCACTGGTAATATCTATAGAGATCCCAGATTAGTAGATCCGGGGAATGGGGATTTTTCTCTTCAAGCTGACTCACCAGCAATAGATTCAGGAGATCCAACCAGTCCAAATGATCCGGATGGAACCCGGTCAGATATGGGAGCAATACCCTTTACACATGAAGGCTATTATAATATTGCAATTACTGAAATTAATTACCGTCCTTTAGAGGATGGGTCAGAAAATCCGCCTTATGAGTTTATTGAGATCTTAAATAGAGAAGAAGAAAGCATAGACTTAGGTGGAGTATCTATCAGTGGTGCAATTAGTTATACATTTATGGATGGAACTTTGATAAGTCCAGGAGAATATATTATTGTTGCTAAATCTGCACTGGTATATGAGAATATGGGATATCAGGTTTATCAATGGTTTTCTGGCCAATTAAGTAACGAAGGAGACGTTTTAGTTGTAAGCAATTCTGATGGACAAGTTCTTATGGAGCTGGAATATGATGATCAGAACCCATGGCCGATTCTTCCATCATTATATAGTTATTCTATTGAGATGAACGATGTTTCAGATTCACCCAATAATGCAGATAATTGGAGATTGTCATATGATCCAAACGGGACCCCGGGCCGATCTGGTAAAAGGACTTTATTACATGATCTTGTAATTAATGAACTAACGGCTAAAGCAGGAACCTACTATGCTGATGAATATGGGGATTATTCTGACTGGATAGAAATATTTAATAAGGGGGATCAGCATATCAATCTGGGGGGCTTGTATGTGACAAATGATTTGGAAGAACCTGATTTATATTTGATTCCGGATGATCAGCCTAATACAACAACACTGGCTCCAGGTCAATTTATACTATTATTTGCCGATGAAGATCCTGACAAAGGTGTTTTTCATTTGAATTTTACTTTGAAAAGTGGTGGAGGGGAAGTTGGCCTGACACAGTTGACCCAAACAGGCTATTATTCTATCAATGAGATAACTTACCCTTCTCAAGCAATTAATATTTCATATGGAAGGTATCCCAATGGAGGTTTAATAGCTGAGTATTTTGAAGTTCCAACCCCTGGATCACCTAATGCAAGAGCGGAAGATTTATTAATCGAGGATTTAGTTATTAATGAATTTGCAGCTAAGGTTGAGAATAAACATCCCGATGAGTTCGGTTTGTATTCTGATTGGATTGAAATTTATAATAAGGGAGATATTGCTATTGATATGGGAGGACTTTGGTTCTCAGATAATCCAGATAATTTTCTCTCTCATCAGATTAGTATGGAGTACCCAGATTCAACTTTGATCGAGTCTGGAGGATTTCATGTATTCAGAGCTGATCAATTACCTAACCTTGGTATTGATCATTTAGATTTTAGGTTAGCAAGTAGTGGGGAATGTATTGTTCTGGTCCAAGAATTATGGGGCTATAATCGAATTATTGATAGTATAAAATATCCTCCCCAAACTGTTGACATTTCATATGGACGAATAAATGATGGTGAGCTTGGTTGGCAGTATTACCCTATTTCAACTCCCGGCAAAAGTAATGGAAGTACAGCATCTGAATTGTTTCCGATATCTGATAATCTTGATTTCTTTGTCTATCCAAATCCTGCTTCAGAGCAGATTAATATTCACTTCTCTGGAGACTGGATTGAAAAGCGTAAAATTATTATTCGGATTTGTGACCTTAATGGACAAGTTTTAACAGAGCAATTAGTGAAGCGGGAACAATTGATGAATACAGGGATACATAATATTAGTATAGCAGAATTCAGCAATGGTTTTAAATATTGTGGGATTGTATTCGTTCAGGTCATTACTGATGATTTGACACAGGTAAAAAGACTATTAATTGTACAATAATTAGATACAACATATGGTGATAAGATGCGATTGGCCATCCAACGATCCTTTAATGATTGATTATCATGACCATGAATGGGGGGTGATAGTTCATGATGACAAGAAATGGTTTGAGTTTATTGTTCTTGATGCTTTTCAGGCAGGTTTGAGCTGGAGGACTGTTTTGCATAAGAGGGATAACTTCAGGAAAGCATTGGATGATTTTGATCCTGTTATTATTGCTCAGTATGATGAAGCTAAGGTCAAAAGTTTGATGCTGGATGCTGGTATTATTCGAAACCAACTGAAGATCAGGGCCACTGTTTCAAATGCTTTAGCATTTATGGAGATACAGAAAGAGCACGGAAGTTTTGATAACTATATTTGGAGTTTTACAAAGGAAAAAGTAGTGCAGAATTCCTGGAATTCAATGAATGAAGTGCCTGCCAGTACTTCACTTTCTGACGAAATTAGCAAGAGTCTAAAGAGTAAAGGGTTTAAATTTGTTGGATCCACTATTGTTTATGCCTTTCTGCAATCAGGTGGAATAGTGAATGACCATGTTTGTGAGTGTTTCAGATACAGGGAATTAGGTGGATAATTTCAGGAAAGATTAAAAAAAGTAGAGTTTTTTTTTTAGGGATTACAAAAACAAACTATATTTGCATTCCCAAAAGCGAGAATAGCTCAGTTGGTAGAGCACGACCTTGCCAAGGTCGGGGTCGCGGGTTCGAGTCCCGTTTCCCGCTCAAAAATAAGCCTGGATGTCTACCATCATTCAGGCTTTATAATGATAAGTGAAGCAAACCTACACCCACACCCACACCCATTTGCCCAGGTGGCGGAATTGGTAGACGCGCTGGACTTAAAATCCAGTGGCCATTAGGCCGTGCCGGTTCGAGCCCGGCCCCGGGTACAAAGGAGACATCACATTATCGTGATGTCTCCTTTGTCTTTTTAGGGATGACAGCTCAAAATATTATTTAGTCGGTAGATACAGTTGTTATTAAATTATCTATCTTTAAGTTATGATTGGAAAAGAAGCATGCCTGTGTGTCATTCTGATCGTTTTGAACTGTACTCATGGATTGGGTAAGGAATATCAGATCATCTGTCAGGATGAAATAAAATCCGAAGAAAAAGTTCCGTTTGTGGTGAAATTTGGGGCGACTCATGAGAGCCTGAATTTCGAATCAACTGAAGGATCTCCTGCGATTGATGCCGGTGATCCTGATGGTAGCCTTGATCCTGATGGTATAAGGAGAGATATTGGGGCCATACCCACAATGCAGGAAACGACTTTGTTTCTAATTCTGACAGAGATAAATTATCGGCCCATGATTGACGGGGTCGAGGAAGAGGGTCTGGAGTTTATAGAAATATATAATGCAGGTGATCAGCTTGTTAATTTGAATGAATTTGAATTTTCGGGAGGATTCTCCTATACATTTGAATCCAATCTTTATTTATCATCGGGTGAATATATGATTTTGGTGAAGGATGAATCATTCTGGGACGGATTTGGAGGGGAGATTCAAGAATGGGATAATGGTAGATTAAGCAATGAGAGTGAACCCATATTGCTTACAAATTCAGAAGGGCAAACTGTTTTCTCAGTTACTTATGGAGATGATTCCCCCTGGCCAGAACCTACAGAATACTATAATTATAGCATTGAGCTAAACGAGAATACCCTGGAGCATGAGGACGGATCAAAGTGGCACCTAAGTTATCAATATGGTGGTTCTCCTGGAAAGGCAAATGAAAATGTCTTAATTTCTGAAGTGCTTATTAATGAAGTTATGCCAAAGAATGATGGTTTTATCAGGGATGAATTTAGTGAATATTCTGACTGGATTGAATTGTTTAACATAAGTGAACAATATTTGAATGTGGCAGGTATTTATGTTACAATTGATCCTGACCATCCTGATATGGGACAGATTGGCCTTGATGATTTTGATCAAACAACAATTGAACCTGGCGGATACTTGTTGTTGTGGGCAGATGAGAAACCTCAGAATGGATTGTTGCATTTAGATTTCAAATTGCCTAGTCAGGGGAGTGAACTGGCTATTTTGCAAAGCTATGATGGTGACTTTGTGCTTATTGACAAAATCGATTATGAGCGTCAGTATCCTGATATTAGTTATGGGCGCTAACCTGATGGGGGTGAGGACTTTGAGGTTTTTTCTATTCCAAGCCCCGGAGAATCGAACCGACTCGTTCATGAAGAACTGCTTTCAGGTTTGTTTATAAATGAATTTGTCGCAAAGTTTGGAGTGATCTATCCAGACGAATTTGGTAATTTCTCTGATTGGATTGAAATTTACAATGACAACAAGCTTGCTGTTGACCTTGGGGGCTTATATATTACAGATAATTCGAGTGAGCCGGATAAGTGTCAGATTCCATTAAATGATCCGGATCACACCACCATCCCTGGAAAGGGATTCTTAGTATTTCGAGCTGATAATCAGGAGGATTTGGGTAGTTTACACCTGGATTTTGAACTCTCAAGTGGAGGTGAGGAAATTGGCCTTGTTCAGAGGAGACCTGAGGGTCTGGTTTTTATCGACCAGCTTAGTTATGGAATCCAAACAACTGATGTTTCATGGGGTCGTTTTCCTGACGGAGATGAGCTATTCAGATTTTTTGAGATACCAACCCCCGGGGTTTCTAATAACACTGAGATTGTCATTGTGGATGGGCTGTACATAAATGAGTTTGTTTCAAATTATGGTAATTCGTATGCAGATGAACTGGGCAATTATGCTGATTGGATTGAGATTTATAATTATACAGAACAGGCGATAGATGCTGGAGGTTTGTATATCACTGATGTTTTGGATGACCCAAGAAAATGGCAATTGCCTGAGAACTCTCCAACAGAAACTACAATTCCTGCAAAGGGTTTCATTGTTCTTTTTGCTGATGGAAGCCCAAATTTGGGACCTCTTCATCTGGATTTCCAATTAAGTAGCCAGGGCGAGGCTATTGGTTTAAATCAGGTTGTTTCCGGAGCAGTTTTGAAAATTGATGAGATCAGCTTTGGACAGCAATCAGTTGATATCTCCTACGGTCGATTACCTGATGGTTCAGATCAATGGGAGTTTTTTGAGAGTCCGACTCCGGGTAGCTCCAATTCATCGAGTTTTGTTAATGATATTCCATACCTGCAAACAAACCTTTATCACATTTTTCCAAATCCTGTGTTTGATCACCTGATATTATCAGTCTCACATATTGAATCCGCAGCTATTCCAATAAGGATTATTAGTCAGCATGGAAGAATTATTAAGTCCTTCGATTTTGACGGAGAAATATTTCCATCCGGGAGGTCTGAGATCGATTTAGATTTATCTGATCTGCCATTTGGAGTGTATTTTGTCTCTGTTTGTTTGGATGGGAAACAATTCTCCAGAAAGATTATTCATTCGTCGAGATAGATCTTTGAAAATCAATACATCCCTTTGTTTTGTTGTTCCTGAATTTTCTGTAACTTCATACCCTCTGAGGGTCATAGGAACAATAATGCTTAATGAAGGCATTTTTCGCAAAATACAGACTAATAAATATTGTCTGCTTATTGGCAGTTACATTGCTTAGTTATCAAGGAATTGCGGATAACCTGCAAATAACTGAAATTAGCTATAAGCCTCTGCTTGGTGGATTGGAGAATGAAAATCTTGAATTCATTGAGATTTATAATGCAGATAATAAGCAAATTAACCTGGGTGGCTATCGGCTTACTGAAGCTGTAAATTTTACCTTTCCAAATAATTATATCCTGCTTGCCGACTCTTATGTTCTTCTGGTAAAGGATATTTCCCAACATCCGGCAGGAGTAAACGATAAATTTGAATGGGATAGCGGAACACTTAGTAATACAGGAGAGACTATTAAAATCCTTGATGGTTCAGGCCAGACTGTATCCCGAATTACATATGGAGTAAATGATCCCTGGCCGATACCAACAAATATCCATCATTACTCAATTGAACTTAAAACCGGAGCTACTGACTACTCTGATCCTGTGAATTGGGAACTAAGTAAGAGGTATGGAGGCACTCCCGGATATCAGAACGGGGCCAATCCTGTGGCGGATATTTCATTGAATGAGTTCATGGCTAAAAATGATAGCTATTTGTCAGATGAGCATGGGTTTTATCCTGATTGGATTGAGGTTTATAATAGTGGTAATACCGCTCAAAATGTTGCAGGCCTTTTTATTAGTAATGATCATAATCAACGCGGTCTTGTGCAAATCCCGGAGACTGATTATGATTTAACAACAATTTTACCAGGAGGATACCTGCTTTTTTGGGCAGATGACGAACCAGACAGGGGGATCTTACATCTGGATTTCCGCTTGCCAAGCCAGGGTGGCAAAGTACTCCTTTCACGAAAATCGGGGAATAATTATATTCTCATTGATCATATTACCTATTTAGCACTTTCTCCTGATCAAAGCTTTGGTAGATATCCAAATGGTCCTCATGGGGATTTGGTGACATTTGTTGAGCCGACCCCTTTCATGGAGAATGAAATGTTGGTATTTGAGCCGATTACGGGGTTGTATATAAATGAGATTGTATCGAAACATAAAACCATATACCCGGATGCTTCTGGTGTTTGTAGCGATTGGATTGAAATTTATAATAGCAATTCTACTCCTGTAGATATGGGTGGTTTGTATATTACTGATGTGCTCTCATATCTCAAAAAATGGCAAATTCCCAGAGGAAACCGTAACCAGACAACAATACCTCCATATGGTTATGTTGTTTTGAGAGCAGATCACCATCCTGAACTTGGTCCTCTGCATCTGGATCTTGAACTCAGCAGTAAGGGAGAAAACATTGCTATTGTTCAAAAAACGCCTGATGAACTTGTGATAATTGACCATTGGTCATTTGATGAATTGCCATATGATGTGTCATATGGACGTTACCCTGATGGACATGGAGAATTGAATTTGCTTTCGGTACCAACACCTGGTACAGCGAACAAAAGAGAATTTGATTTGGTTGATGGATTGTATATTAATGAGTTTATGGCAAATAACTTATCAGTGAATGTTGATGGATCAGGGAATTTCTCTGACTGGATAGAAATATACAATGCTTCTGATATGCCAATAGATATGGGGGGCTTGTACCTGACTGATGTTTTACTAGATCCATTCAAACATATGATTCCTGCCAATCAACCCCAACTTACAACTATTCAGCCCAAAGGCTTTCTCGTTTTTACGGCGAATTCTAATGCTGACATGGGGCCCTTATATCTGGATTTCAAATTGGCAAGTATGGGAGAGTCAATCGGGATTTATCAGAATATGGCGGGAAATGCTGAAATGATTGATAGTAAAACTTTCCCCAGACAAAATGATAAGATTTCTTTAGGGAGATATAGCGACGGTACCGGAGATTGGGAATATATGGATATTCCAAGCCCCGGGGCAGCCAATGTTATGGGCTCAGGAACAGGCGGAACGGGAGGCACAGGTGGTTCTGATCCCGATATTGAAGATCCCGTTTTTACAGGAGTTGTTGCAGGCGTTTATCCAAATCCTTTTATTGAAGATGTAACACTGAAAATTGGTTTGGAAGAATCAACTCAGGTAAGGATTTCAGTGTTGGATTATATTGGAAGAACCATTTGGATGGCCCCTCTTAGTGGTACATTCTTTGCCAAAGGTGAACATACATATACCGGAATACCCGAGATAATAAATGCCGCCGAAGGGATTTATTTTCTGCGTGTGATATATGGTGATAATGCAATCGTCAAGAGGTTTATCAAACTAAGGTATGATAACTAGATCTTATCTTCTGCGATTCTTCATAGCCTTTGCAAATGCCTTATGATCCCATTTGATGACATCGTCATCCATTTCAGAAAGAAAAATTCCAAGTTTTGCTAAATAATTTACCAAATCAGCCATGTTGTCGTAATTCATGAATCCTGGTTCATCATGTGGACGATGAATATGATCCTCACCTCCATGTGTGCATAAAGTGTGAGCCGGAATATTGAGCTTCATCTCATCTTCTGACCTGTCAACCGCAAATACTACATTGTCTGAAGCAAAAAGTAAGCCATCAGCACCTTCTACGGTGGCGTCGCGTTTCCATTTTGTTTCTATATTGTATTCGTCAAGTAATTCATCAAAATTCGTATAACTCGGGCCGGTGATATAGTACCTTTGTTTTCCCAGTTTGGTGCAATGGCCTGTCATTTCAAAATTAAGATTCATGAAAATATTATCACTTGAGACAGGACAGTTTTCGAAAAAATGTCGGCTTCCGTGCATGCCCATCTCTTCTCCACTAAATGCAGCAAAAATCACTGAGCGCTTAGGTCTGATTCCTGAACGCTTCCATGATCTGGCCAATCCCATCATCGTTGTTGTACCTGCTGCATTATCATTTGCCCCATTGTAAATGCTATCACCATCAACTATCCGACCAATGCCAACATGATCAAAATGTGCTGAGAAAATAATATATTCATTTTTCAAATCAGGATCACTTCCTTCCAGGTATGCGAGGACATTTTGTTCTTTTAATTCCCCTGATCTTCGGGATTTGAAGGTGTATGGCTGAAAAAAACTATCCATACCCGGTAGCGGCTTTAAGCCTGAAGATTTGAAATTTTCGGCAATGAATCTTGCAGCCTCCTTCATCTCTGGTGATCCGTTTTGCCTTCCCTTCATTTCGTCTGATGCCAGATAGTGAGCCCAATCATGTAACTCCTCGGCTGATACCTTTTCTGAGTCGGACTGGGCTGAGCTATTCTGGAAAAACAGACAAAAAGCAAATAGAACTAGAAAATATCTGGTGGTGGATTTAGTTGTATAGCAGGTTTGCATGATACTTGGCTTTCTTGATCAAATTGTTGGTTTTACTATCTTTGATTACCTTAAAAAATCGACTATGAACATAAGAAGCATTGCAATTTTAATTCTTTTTTGTGGAATACTGATCAGTAGCTGTCAGAAAAAAAATCCGGTAGTTGAAATTCAAACTCCTAAAGGCAATATCCTTGTTGAGCTGTACATGGATAAAGCACCTGTTACAGCAGGCAATTTTCTCAAACTTGTTGAGGATGGCGTTTATGATGGAGCTTCATTTTATAGAACTGTACGCCAGGGGAATGATAGTAATCCAATCTCTATCTCAGTTATTCAAGGAGGAATTTCGCATAAACAGGATCGGGTGAAGGTGGCCAGGATTGAACATGAACATACTGATACCACCGGATTAAAACATCTTGATGGTACCATTTCAATGGCAAGAGGAAGGCCGGGTTCTGCTTCGTCTGAGTTTTTTATCTGCATGGGTGATCAGCCAGAGTTGGATTACAGGGGAAGACGGAATTCTGATAGGAAAGGCTTTGCAGCTTTTGGTCAGGTTATCGAGGGTTTTAAAGTGTGCAGAGATATCTGGGGAAGCCCTGCGGCAGGACAAGATATTGATCCACAGATAAGGATACATAAAATGGAGATTCAGTAATGGCATTACATAATCATAGTATTCAGTTAAGTGTCCGGGCAATGAGAGTGATCCGGTTTCCACTAACCCGTTTAGTGATAGCTCTTTGTTTTCTTATGCTTGGAGTTACAGCAGGTTATTATTTGTCGGATGCTGTTTTTTGGATAAGCGGTCACGATTTATTTAAATGGTATGATCAATTTGTACAGTTGATCTTGGTATGTGCTCTTAGCTTTTTGTCTTATTGCTTGTATGTGGGGTTATTTGAAGGCCGAAGAGTCTCAGAATTATCGATGAATGCTTTTGCTCAAACAGGTACAGGGGTTCTGGTGGGCATTGTTTTCGTCAGTTTAACTATAGCAGGAATTGCCTTGTTTAATGGGTATCATGTTTCTGGCTGGAACCATCCCGAAGTTATGATTCCGGTTTTTATTATGGCAGTTCAGGCCGGAATAATTGAAGAATTACTATTGAGGGGTGTAGCTTTTCGAATTATTGAGGATGCATTGGGTACTTGGTGGTCAATGATTCTGACCGCCTTTATTTTCGGATTTCTACATATTTGGAATGACAATGCAAGCATACTAAGCTCCATCTCAATTTCTATTACAGCCGGTTTTGTTTTGGCATTATTATATGTGATTACAAGAAAACTTTGGATCGTTATCGGTATGCATTTCGCATGGAATTTTACTCTGGGTGGATTCTATGGGGCTCCTGTATCAGGAGGGGCAGTTGAGGGGGTTCTTAAATCAGAGCTTTCTGGTCCTGAATGGCTGACAGGAGGAGCTTTTGGTCCTGAAGCATCTATTATTATCGTTGTTATTTCAATAATTCTGACAATCTATCTGATTAACAGGGTGATAAAAGAAAAGAAAATCATCAAACCAATGTGGAGAAGAAAGTCTCAGATGATATAATTAATCAGGCCTGTCTTCATGTGCTTTTATTTCTTCCGGATCATCATCAGGCCATCATAAAGTGGTAAAAGGAGATTTTCCACTCGCTTATCAGCCTGGATTTTATTATTGAATAATTGGATGCCTTTGGTGAAAGGATCATTGTTGGGAATGTTATCTGTCAGTACTTTACCATCCCATAAAACATTATCAGCAATGATAAATCCCCCGGGTTTCACTTTGTTAATAACACTGTCAAAATATTTTGAGTATTGATCCTTATTTCCGTCAATAAAAATCAGATCAAATTCTTCATCTATAGTAGGAATTATTTCACACGCATCACCAATATGCAAAATGACTCTGTCAGAGATCCTGGCATTGGAAAAGGACTCCTTAATAAAATCCTCAATTTCATCATTGATTTCAATTGTATGAAGAATACCTTCAGCAACAAGCCCTTTAGCAAGACAGATGCTTCCATATCCTGAATAAGTACCAATTTCCAGGATTCTCCTGGGTTTGACTAATTGACTGATAAAAGATAAAAATTGACCAGCAAAGTGATCAGATGATCGGCGCGGATGGTATAATTTGAGATGAGTTCTGCGATATAAATCATACAGTACAGGATCTTCAGCAGAGGAATGATCCCGGATGTACATATCTAAATCATCACTGTTAATTCCAATATTTTTACTGTATGAACTCACTGGTATATTAGCTGAGACATGTGATCAGGATTGAGCACCTCATTGGCTACCTCTCTTAAACGTTCCGCCGTGATCTGTTCAAATTTATTATTCATAATTTCAAGGGAGTCGAAGCGGTTGAAAAGCAGGAATGATTTACCAAGTGAAAAAAGAAGATTCTCTTTGTTATCCGATGACATGGCCATTTGTCCGATAATCTGATTCTTTGCCCTGTGCAATTGCATTGAACCCAGACTCGTTTCCCTGAGCTTTTTCAACTCCTTATGAACCAGCTGAATGCTTTTGTCAAGTTTCTCTTTATCAGTTCCAAAATAAATTGTCAGAATCCCTGTATCAAGATAGGGTGTAAAACTGGATTCTACGGAATATGCATAGCCATGCTTTTCACGTAATGACATATTCAATCGCGAATTTAAGCCTTGCCCGCCCAGAAGGTTATTCAATAAAACCAAATCCATTCTTCTTTTATCCATAGCAGTATAAGCCAGGTTGCCCATAATGCAATGAGCCTGAAAGGTATTCTTTTTCTGAATCTCGGTAAGAGGATTATAGTTAATGAAAGGTTTTCTGTTTTTATTGCTGAGGTTTTCCGGCACTGATCCCAGGTATCTTTCGCAAAGCTTGACAATCTTTTGAAATGGATAGCTTCCAACCGAGCAGAAAACTGTTTGGTCGGTGTGATAGTTAGCATCCATAAATGACTGTATGGATTCTTTACTAAAAGAGGGGATTGTGTCTGGCGTTCCCAGAATATTTCTTCCTATCGGATGGTTTTTAAACATGATCTCCTCAAAATCGTCGAAAATCAGGTCGGCCGGACTGTCTTTGTATGAATTAATCTCATCAATAACTACATCTTTTTCTTTTTCGATCTCAGCCTTTGGAAAGACTGAATTGAAAAATATATCAGATAAAAGTTCCAGGGCTCTTTCGAAATGAGGTTTTAAAAAGGCAGCATAAAAAGCTGTTTCTTCTTTGGTTGTATATGCATTTATCTCACCACCAACATCATCCAAACGACTCAGGATATGGTAAGCTTTTCTCTTTTTTGTCCCTTTGAAGATCACATGTTCAATAAAATGGGCAATCCCATGTTCATTATCTTCTTCATCTCGTGACCCGGCGTTAACCATAATACCACAATGTGAAACAGGCGAATCTACTGCCAGGTGGACTATCCTGATTCCATTGTTTAAGGTGTGTACTGAATAATTCATCAATTACTTGCTAATCAGGTCGCAAATTTAGTAAAACTGGCGAAGAAACTTATTTGAAAGCAATTTAAATAATCGGTTTTTATCAGACCCTCTTTGAGGAATGCATTTTTTGACATACATTTGTCAACCCAAAAATTGGGTACCATAGCTCAGTTGGTAGAGCAACGGACTGAAAATCCGTGAGTCCCTGGTTCGAATCCAGGTGGTACCACCCAAAGAACCGGCTTTTTCAGTCGGTTCTTTTTTTATAAAACTGTAAATAAGTTGTTATAAGTCATTTCTGCGACAAATGGTTTAAAGTATTATTACTAAATTTTGCCAAAATTGTAGCAGATGAGAATGAATGGATTGATAGGCCTGATGATTTTTTTGTCATTCGGTTTTGTGTTGATGGGACAAGAAACTGCTGAAGGGCCCAATTTTCCTGAATACCCGCTTGATAAAATTGACAATCTGAAAGGTGGTATTACTTTGCCATTACGAGTGGATAATTCAACTCAGCCCTGGTTTCCTCCGGTATTTAATCAGTACGGCTGGAGTTGTAACCAGGCCAGCTCGGTTGGATATCTCTTGACTTACGAATTGAACCGGCAGCGAAATTTAATTGGCGATTCTTTACAGAATCAGTACCCTCCCTTGTATGTCTGGAACTTTCTGAATTCCAATTCAGCGAGTACCGGTGTAAGTTATTTCGATAGTTGGGAGATCATTAAAGCAAATGGTTGTCCGAATTATTGGGATTACCCATACTGGTCAGATAACACTGTGTGGATGTCGGGCTACGATAAATATTTAAGAGCCATGCAGAACAAGGTGATTAATAATTATTCGATTTCTGTATCTGACGTAAACGGTTTACGTGCTCTGAAAACATATTTATTTAATCATAATGACGGCTATCCATTTGGAGGACTTGCAAATTTTCAGATAGGATCAGGAGGAATGCAGTATAACCAGGTGCCTGATGATTCATATGACGCCGGAAAAGTTATTATCACAAGATTTGGTGACGTTGTTGGCCATGCCATGACAATAGTAGGATACAATGATGACGTGAAGTACGATTATAATGGGGATGGTATTTATACCAATCATATTGATCTGAATGGAGATGGTTTGGTGGATTTGAATGATTATGAGATCGGAGCTTTAATTGTAATAAATTCTTGGGGAGATGCTTGGGGCAACCGCGGGAAAGCCTATGTGCCATATCGTTTGATGGCAAAGTACGGCTACCAGGGTGGTTTCTGGAATCGATCTGTCCATGTTATCGATGTCCTGCCGGATTATCACCCCGTTTTAACTATGAAGCTGGAATTGGTTCATACCTATAGAAATATGATCAAGATAAGTGCAGGAGTCTCAAGCGATCCTGAGGCAACTCAGCCTGATTACATTCATAACTTTCCTCTTTTCCACTTCCAGGGAGGTTCTGTTAGCCTGGGTGAAGCACAGTTGGGAAATCATATGGAAATAGGCTTGGATATCACACCTTTGCTATCATATATTGAATCAGATCAGATCACTCGCTTTTTTGTATTGATCGATGAAGATGATCCCTCAAATCAGGGTAATGGTCTGGTATATAATTTTGAGCTTGTAAATTATGAAAATGGAGAATCACGAATATCATCAAGTTCAGGAGAGGTTCTTTTGCTTGACAATCAGACGACCATAATAGGACTTGACCATTCTGTGAGTTTCTCGAAAGTAAAGGTTAGGGATTATCCTGTTCAATATACAGAAACCAATCAGTGGATGACTATTCAGTTACAGGCTGAGGGCATCAGCGGACCTGGCAGATGGGAAATTGTACACGATTATACTGAAGACAGTCTCAAAAGGGAATTTCCTGAGATTGAAGGAATGAAAATTCCAAGAAATCTGGCAAGCGGGGATTATTATGAACTGGAATTACCTTTTGATTTCCCATTCTATGGGGAGAATTTCAGAAATATCTATATCGACGAAGAAGGCCTGATATTACTGGAGACAGAGTATCAGGATTACCCTTATGCTGTTGATCCTGACCTGTCAACAAAGCAGCGTAAAAGCATTATTCCATTTGGCCATGATCTGAGTTATTTTGCTAGTGATAACCGGATGCACTACCATCCCCAGGATTCTGTTGTTACAGTTTTCTGGGATGCTATGGCTTCTGTTGATGGCATGTCGACAAATATTCGTGTTGCCTGTAGCTTATACCCTGATGGTCTTATTGAATTTCATTATTCTGACTATAATCTTCTTCATCCAACCCGCATTTCTTATCTGGGTGGCTTGTCAAAGGGAGATGGAAAAACCATTTTGCAAACAAGCCAATCGTCAATGAATATAGTGGTGCCAAACCAGGTTGTCAGGATGGTTCCATTCAATATTCCTGGTAAAACTAAGATTGAAGCCAACGGACTTTTGTTTTGCCGTCCAGAAGAAGTCAATACTTTATATCAGATAAAAGTTAAGGTTACTGATAATAGTTTTCAGGAAGCTTTCGGAATTATACCAGTTTCAACACTTGACTTTTCTTCAGACGAACTGACTGCCAGAAGTTTTCCAAATCCTTTCTCCGATAAAACCAGAATGTCGTTTATTGTTCAGGAAGATGCAATGGTAACTATCGAGATATTTGATCATGCCGGGAGGAAACTTAGATCTCTTATTCATGCAGATTATGAACTTGGACAGCATTCAGTTGATTGGGATGGTAATTCAGAGGGAGGAAATGAGCTGCCATCCGGAATATATTATGGCAGAATTCTGCTTGGTGAAGATGTCAAATTAGTTAAGATGATGAAAGTCAGATAGAAGGTTTTTATGCTGCATAATTAGTATTTCACATTTGTATTTACATACGAATATATGTATATTGTAAGTAGTGTTTTGTGTGTTAACCTTATAGCCTAACATAATATATTATCATGGATTACCAAATTCTGAAACCAGAGCGTTTTGGGAATGTGGAGGTTCTTACCATCTCCCGTCCTGAGGCATTAAATGCGCTTAACTCCGCTTTTTTTAGTGAGCTGAATACTTATATCGATGATATAATTGCGAATGAACCTTTCAGGGTTCTCGTGATTACCGGTGCCGGAAAAGCTTTTGTAGCTGGTGCTGATATTGCTGAAATGGTCGATATGAATCCCTCAGAAGCTAAAGGCTTTTCTGAGAAGGGTCAACAATCATTTATGCGTCTTGAGGAACTGCCTATTCCCGTAATTGCAGCCGTAAACGGATATGCATTAGGAGGAGGTTGCGAATTGGCTATGGCCTGTGATATGCGATTAGGGTCAACTAAAGCTGTTTTTGGCCTGCCGGAGGTTGGGCTTGGATTAATTCCAGGATACGCCGGAACGCAGAGATTAACACGGCTGACAAGCCTCGGAAATGCCTTGAAGTGTATTATGTCTGGCGATCCTTTTAGTGCTGAAGAAGCATATCGCCTTGGACTTGTTCAACAGCTTTGCGAGCCGGATATGTTAATGGAGGATGCCCTCTCACTGGCTCGGAAAATAGCAAAAAGAGGCCCAAAAGCTATCCGAAAAGTTAAAGAAGTAATACGTAAAGGCAGGCATTTAAGTTTCAATCAGGCAATGGATTTGGAGAAAGAGAAATTTTCACAATTGTTTGAAGACGAAGCTAAGGAAGGAATGAAAGCATTTCTCGAAAAACGTAAGCCTGACTGGTCCAATAATTAGGTTCCGAAATAAAAATATTTTCATCACCGTAATCATATTAATAAAATGGGATATACTGACAAATTCAGGAAAGTAGCGGTATTGGGTGCCGCGGGAAAAATGGGTAGCGGAATATTACTTCTGACCGCTATGGAAATGACCGATTTAATGCTGCAAAATAAAGAATTAAAACTTGTCTTATATGCAGTCGATGTCTCCGCTGATGGACTTTCTGGCTTACTTCAATATGTACAATCACAGGTAGTCAGAGCCGCAGAGAAAAAAACAGTATTGCTGCGAAAACTATATGCTGACCGCAAAGATTTAATTGAAAACGGCGATGTCATTGAACAATATACCAAAGATGTGTTGGCTACCATACGAATATCAACACATTTGTCGGATATCTATGACAGCAGCCTGGTTTTTGAAGCTATTAAGGAGGATCCAAAGCTCAAAGTTTCAATTCTGCGAGAAATTGATGCAAATAGTCAGGAATCTCCCTGGTTCTTCACCAATACCTCCTCAATCCCAATTGGCGAACTAAATACTGATGCTGGTTTAAATGGTCGCATAATTGGCTTTCATTTTTATAATCCGCCTGCAGTGCAGAAGTTGGTTGAGCTAATCCCAACTGAAGATTGTAAACCTGAACTGATTGAGTTTGCGAAAAATTATGCACGAAATCTGAGAAAGAAGATTGTCCCCTCAAATGACTTTGCCGGATTTATTGGAAATGGTCATTTCATGAGGGATGCCTTACACGGGATTATCGAAGCTAAAAAATTGAATGACCAATTCAGCTTTGCGGAATCTGTTTACATTATGAACAGTATCAGCCAGGATTTCTTATTGAGGCCGATGGGGATTTTTCAGCTTATAGATTATGTGGGTATTGATGTGGTGTCATACATTATGCAGGTTATGAATCCATACCTCCCGGATGAAGAATTACATAGTGAATTACTGGATCAGCTATTGACAAAAGGGGTCAAAGGTGGACAATTCTCCAATGGTACGCAGAAGGATGGATTCTTTCAATATAAAAAGGGTCGTATAAGTCATGTGTATGAATTGAAGACTGGTGCTTATGTTCCGGTTGATGAGATTGTTAAAAAATCAGAAAGCTTTACAGGACCACTTCCTCAGCCTGCAAACTGGAAGCAGGTAAATTTTAGTCCCGGAAAGAAGGAAATGCTTGAAAACTTCTTCTCTAAGCTCAAGAGTATGGATACTAAAGGTGCTAAACTGGCAAGGAATTATGTTCTTGAATCAAAAAGAATCGGTGAATTGCTGGTTAATACAGGAGTGGCAGCATCAGTTGATGATGTCAATAAAGTTTTGGAAACGGGTTTCTATCATGCCTATGGTCCTATTAACAACTATTTTAATTAGTCAATCATGAAGAATTTGCGAAGAAAAGTATACATGACAGCTGGGTATAATACTATTTCACTTGGTACGGGAAGAAAGGAGTTTCATCCCAAAAAGCCCCGACCGGGTCTGGAGCATTATATTGATGAAGCAGGTAAAGGATGTCTTGAACAGATTGGCGGAGGGAAAAATGTTGATGAATGTGTAATCGGAAATTTCATGGCTGCTCGCTTTAATAAGCAAGCTAACTTACCAGGATTTTTCCCAATGATTGATCCCGATCTGCGCTTTAAACCGGCAACCAGTGTCGAAGGAGCCTGTGGTTCGGGAGGGCTTGCACTTACTTCAGGTATACGTTCTGTATTAGCTGAGACAGCTGAAGTTGTATTGTCTATTGGGGTTGAAGTTCAAAATACCATGAAAGCAATTTACGGGGCTGATGTATTGGCTGGTGCCGGTTGGTTTCAGGAACGAAAAAATGGACATGCCTATTATTTTCCCGGACAGTTTTCTGATCGGGCAGGAGCTTATTTTGAAAAATATGGCAGAGAAAAAACCAGACAGGCTTTTGCCCGCTGGTATAAAAATGCCATTGACAATGCCCGCTTGTGTGAAACAGCACAGGAATTTCATAATAATACTGAGGATCTGGAAGAGCTTGCAATGATGGAGCCAAACGGAAAAGTATTTGTTGATCACCTTAATGTGTTTGACTGTTCAAAAGTGTCTGATGGGGCTTCTTCAATAGCAATTCTGTCAGAAGAGGGATTACAAGCCTGTGGTTTAACAAAAGATCAGGCTATTGAAGTTGTGGCCTGGTCTCAGGTAGAAGAGGATATTACTAAACCACCTCAGGATCTGACAAGCCTGACAACCATCAGAACTGCTGTTGCCCTTGCTCTTGACAGGGCAGGCATAACAATGGCTCAGATTGGAACCGTGGAGACTCATGATTGTTTCACAGTTGCCGGCTTGTTGGGAGTTGAGGCTATGGGATTGGCTGAACCAGGAGAAGGGGCTGATTTTATTCTTCAGGGGAATACTGCAAGAGATGGAGTGATTCCCTTTAATACAACAGGTGGCTTGATTGGATGGGGTCACCCAACCGGAGCAACAGGTGTTCATCAGGCAGTAACTATCTGGGAGCAATTGACCGGGAAAGCTGGCAAAGCTCAAATAGAAATCAAAAAAGATCGCCCCTATGGAATGTCTGTTAATATGGGTGGGGACGATAAAACAATCGTAGTAGTAATATATAAACAAGCAACATAATAACAATAATAATAACAATAGAGGCACACTGCTGTGTGTCTCTGCAAAAAGACTTAAAACTATAATTAAATATCATCATGGATTTTAGCTTAACTGAAGAACAAATAATGATTAGGGATGCAGCTCGCGATTATGCTCAGCGGGAGCTCATTCAGGATGTGATAGAACGTGACCGTGAGGCCCGCTTCCCGGACAGGCATGTGAAAGCTCTTGCTGAACTTGGATTTATGGGTATGATGGTCGATCCAAAATATGACGGAGGAGGAATGGATACCGTATCTTATGTCCTGGCTATGGAGGAGATATGCAAAGTGGATTCCTCTGTCGGAGTAATCATGTCAGTAAACAATTCCCTTGTCTGCTGGGGTCTTGAGGAATATGGGACTGAAGAACAGAAGGAAAAATATCTCAAACCTCTGGCAAGGGGTGAAATACTTGGTGCATTCCTGCTATCAGAGCCTGAAGCTGGTTCAGATGCAACTTCTCAGAGAACATTTGCTGAAGATAAAGGCGACTATTATCTGGTTAATGGAACGAAGAATTGGATTACAAATGCGAATTGTGCATCAGTGTATCTTGTGACTGCACAAACTAATAAAGAGCTCGGACATAAGGGAATCAATGCACTGATAGTTGAGAAAGACAGCCCCGGAATCAGTCTTGGGCCTCATGAAGAGAAAATGGGTATGCGTAGTTCTGATACTCATTCGGTGATGTTCACAGATGTAAAAGTTCCAAAAGAAAACCGCATTGGTAAAGATGGCTTTGGTTTTAAATTTGCAATGAAAACCTTAGATGGTGGTCGTATTGGAATAGCTGCACAGGCTTTGGGAATTGCTTCAGGAGCCTTTGAACGTTCTGTACAGTATTCTCAAGAGAGAAAGGCCTTTGGAAAAGTTATAGCTTACCACCAATCTTTGGCTTTTAAGTTATCAGATATGGCTGTTAAAATTGAAGCATCAAGATATTTCTGTTTCAAAGCTGCCTGGCTGAAAGATCAGGGGCAAGCATATGGAGTAGCCAGTGCAATGGCCAAACAATATGCTGCGGATTCGTCTATGGAAATCACAACAGAAGCGGTTCAGATTCATGGTGGATATGGCTATGTCGCAGAATATCATGTTGAAAGGCTTATGAGAGAAGCCAAGCTCACTCAAATTTATGAAGGGACTTCAGAGATTCAAAAAATCGTGATTTCGAGGTCTCTGATGTCATAGAAAAAACTATATGCTTGTAGATAATGCTTTATATGAACCGGTATTTCCGGTTCGGATTGTTACCGCTTCGTCCTTATTTGACGGACACGATGCTACAATAAACATTATGCGTCGTATTATTCAATCTGCTGGGGTTGAGGTCATTCATCTGGGTCACAATCGATCTGTGGATGATATTGTTGAGGCTGCCATACATGAAGATGTCCAGGCTGTGGCAATAACCTCCTATCAGGGTGGTCACATGGAGTTTTTTAAATACATGAAGGATCAGTTTAATGAGGCTGGTGCAAATCATATCAGAATATTTGGAGGTGGTGGTGGTGTTATTCTGCCAGAAGAGATTTATGATTTGGAGAAATATGGGATTACCAAAATATTCTCTCCGGATGACGGGAGAGTGATGGGGCTGAATGGAATGATAAGTTACCTGTTGAAAGAGAGTGATTTTGAACGGGGTAAGGTTATCCATCCGGTAAATACCATCAAGTCTTCCTTTAAATACCTGGCCGAGAGTATTTCTGCTGTTGAAAATTCAAAAGATCTGATCAAGCCCGTTATTGATGCCATAAAGGAGAATGCAGCTGATATAACACCTCCGGTTCTTGGAATAACAGGGACAGGTGGCGCCGGTAAAAGTTCATTAGTCGATGAGCTTGTAAGGAGATTTAAACTTAGCAGACCGGATTTACGCTTGTGTATTCTTTCAGTTGATCCAACAAAACGAAAAACAGGTGGAGCACTTCTGGGTGATCGAATCAGAATGAACAGTATTCATCAGGCTGGTGTTTTCATGCGTTCACTGGCTACCCGTCAATCACATATCTCGATCCCGGTTTATATGAACCAGGTGTTGCAATTAGTTGGTGTGAGCAATTTTGATCTGATAATTCTGGAAACTTCAGGAATTGGCCAGTCCGACACTGAAATTGCAGATTTCAGTGATATGTCACTTTATGTTATGACTCCTGAATATGGAGCTGCAACACAGCTTGAAAAGATTGATATGTTGGATTATGCAAATATCGTGGCATTAAATAAGTTTGACAAAAGAGGGGCTGATGATGCACTTCGTGATGTAAAAAAGCAATTTCAAAGAAATCGGGCTTTATTTGATGAAGATCCGGAAGATATGCCGGTAGTCGGAACAGTTGCTTCGCAATTCAATGACCCAGGTGTAAATGAATTATATTTGGCCTTAGTGAAGACATTGAGAGATCAATCAGGTCTTGACTTATTTCCAAAGAGAAGTCTGCCTTCCTCTCACGAAAAAATTGAAATCAATCCACCAAGAAGAATCAGATATCTGGCTGAGATTGCTGAAACTGTTAGAAAATATAATGAATGGACCCAGGAGCAGGCCGGAATGGCAGAAGAATTATATGCTCTGGACCTGAATCGGGAACTACTTAAAGATTCTGCTCAGTATGATTCAGCTTATAGAAAACTGGTAGAGCGGCTTAGCAGGGAAAACTTTGAAATAATTCAGAATTGGGAACAAAAGAAAGCTGATTATAATCAAGCGATATACAAGTACAAGGTCAGAAATAAGATTGTTGAGGTTGAAACTAAAACCGAAACTCTTTCCCATCTGATGATTCCAAAAGTCTCCTTGCCAAAATTTACGGGTTGGGGGAATATTCTCAAGTGGGTTTTACGAGAAAACGTACCTGGAGAGTTTCCATATGCAGCCGGTGTTTTTCCATACAAGCTGGAGTCTGAGGATCCGACAAGGATGTTTGCAGGTGAGGGTGGTCCTGAGCGAACAAACAAGAGATTTCACTATTTGTCTAGAGGTTTGTCAGCAAAGCGCCTGTCAACAGCCTATGATTCAGTAACCCTGTATGGTGAAGATCCAAATGTTCGTCCGGATATCTATGGGAAGGTGGGGAATAGCGGAGTTTCAGTTTGCTCCCTTGATGATTCCAAGAGGCTCTATTCGGGCTTCGACCTGGAGAGCTCTAAAACATCCGTCTCGATGACCATCAATGGTCCGGCATCAATTCTGGCAGCATTCTTTTTAAATACCGCTGTTGATCAGGCCTGTGAGAAGTATATTATCCGGGAGGGATTAGAAGAACAAACAAAAAAGTTCATTCAGAATAAATATAAGGCACTGGGTAAACAGGTTCCTGTATATCGTAGTGAAATACCTGATGGACATGACGGCTCTGGCCTGCTTTTACTTGGCGTAACAGGTGATGAAGTATTGCCTGCTGATATCTATAAGCAAATCAAACAAGATACCATAAATAAGGTGCGCGGCACACTTCAGGCAGATATCTTAAAGGAAGATCAGGCTCAGAACACATGTCTGTTCTCGATTGATTTTTCCATGAAATTGATGGCAGATGTTCAGGAATATTTTATTCAGAATGGAATAAGGAATTTCTACTCTGTTTCTATTTCAGGTTATCATATTGCTGAAGCTGGTGCTAATCCTATAACTCAACTGGCCTTCACTTTGGCGAATGGATTTACCTATTTGGAGTATTTTCTTGCCAGAGGTATGAATATCGATGATTTTGCGCCAAATCTATCTTTCTTCTTTTCAAACGGTTTAGATATTGAATTCTCAGTAATTGGTCGGGTGGCAAGAATAATATGGGCTAAAGCAATAAAGAACAGATATAAAGGAAATGAACGGTCGCAAAAGCTGAAGTATCATATTCAAACCTCCGGGCGGTCACTGCATGCTCAGGAGATTGATTTTAATGATATCAGAACCAGTTTGCAAGCTCTTTATGCGGTGTATGATAATTGCAATTCTTTGCATACCAATGCGTATGATGAAGCGATTACTACTCCGACGGAAGAATCGGTCAGACGCGCGTTGGCAATACAATTGATTATTAATCACGAGCTTGGCTTGTCAAAAAACCAGAATCCTCTTCAGGGATCATTCATTGTTGAAGAGCTGACTGATTTAGTTGAGGAAGCAGTATTGTCGGAGTTTGAGCGTATTTCTGACCGGGGAGGCGTATTAGGTGCAATGGAGCTTAATTATCAAAGAAATAAGATACAGGAAGAATCACTTTATTATGAGCGACTTAAGAACTCTGGTGAGCTTCCTATTATGGGAGTTAACACATTCCTGTCAGCGAAAGGCTCTCCGATTGAAAGGCCAGGCGAGGTAATACGGGCAGGAGAGGATGAGAAACAGATGCAGCTTGATTCACTTGAAGTGAATATACAAGTTAGTCACAGTAAGACA